>Ga0302180_10000320_pt1 | contig 39493 bp, 33 predicted proteins | sample I_Palsa_E3_2_FD_200575 | JGI IMG/M metagenome (GOLD analysis project Ga0302180, IMG submission 200575) | Peat permafrost microbial communities from Stordalen Mire near Abisko, Sweden - I_Palsa_E3_2 | ecosystem: Environmental > Terrestrial > Soil > Palsa > Peat permafrost | place: Sweden...
CCGAAGGGCTGATCTTGGCCGCTGACTTCGATGCCAGTTACGGTACTCGGACTGACGTTGGCACGCAGGGTAAGCCGATTGCTATTGCTTACGTTGTGATCGATGCGTAACGAATAGATGCTCGTGCCTTCAAAGACCGGGAAGTTCCCCGCCTGAGACCCTATCGTCTGATAGGAGGCAGGAACAAAGCAGGGCGGGGCTGAGCAAGTGGTCGGAAAGCCGCCGACCCCGGCAGCGCCGCCAGTGAAACCAAGCGGCCACGCCCCGTTCAGCGCCATGCCTGAGGACGCTCCAATCAGAAATTCGTAGGGTACAACATTCGGGGCAAGTTCGCCGAATAGAGCAGGGTCACCGGCAGCGACCTGGGCGAGAGTGCCTCCGGGCCCCAAAAAGGCGGCCTGGGCGCTCGTCACTTGAATGGTTCCCAAATCAGGGAAGATACCACCGCCTGCGGTCGTGGACGTGTCGAAGTTCTGAAGCTGGTAGTAGGGAAGGTCGCCGCCAGGGGCGATGCTCGAGAATCCGGTCTCATGGCGGCGAGTGATTTCGTAGGAAAAGAAATAGTACGTCTTATCTTTCTTAATAGGGCCGCCGAAAGCTGCCCCAGCCTGCACCCGGGTGTAGGCCGGATTGGGCGTGGTGCTGAAGGGGTTGACGGCCTGGAGGTTTCGATTGCGAAGGTATCCGAAAACATCGCCGTGGAAATCGTTCGATCCGGAGCGGGTGATGATATTGACGACACCACCCGCTGCCCGGCCATATTCGGCGGCATAACTGTTAGTGATGATCTGGAATTCCTGCACCGCCTCTTGCGAAACGGTGGAGCGGACGCCGTTGACGGAGTTGTCGGTGGCATCGGCGCCATCGACGTTGACGAGGTTCGAGCGGGCGCGCTGTCCGCTAATGTTGAGGCCGGAGGTGGGTGCAGCGCCGGTGGCGGGAGCATTGTCGCGGACGACTTGCGAATCGGTCAACGTGAACTGGATGTAATTGCGGCCGTTAATCGGCAGATTGTCAATGCGACGTTGGCCAATGGTATCGGTCGTCGAGCTACGCGAAGTTTCAACCGTGTCGGCTTGAGCACTGACTTCAACAACCTCCTTGCCGCCTGCGACGGCGAGGGCGACGGGTAACTCTGCCATCCCGCCGACCGTGATGACGACGCCGGTGGCTTCAGTTTTAGCGAAGCCCGGCGTGTCGACTGTCACGGAATAAGTGCCGGGAGACAATAGGCGCACACTATATCCGCCCTGGCCGTCGCTGTTGGCGACCCGGTCCAGTCCCTTGGCGGCATCTTGCACGGTAACAGTGGCGTTGGTTACGACGTTGCCCTTCGGATCTTTCACGGTGACGTGGAGGTCGCCGGTGTCTGCGCCTTGGGCAAATGCAAATTGAGGAATGAAGAAGAATAAGAAGAGAAGGGCGAAAGAGAACAGATGCGATAGCGCTTTCATAAGGCTCCTGGAAGCTTCGCAACGTCACGGTGGCGAAGACAGAAATCTAAGGTGCGCGGCCTAGGCCAAGCTGGTTTGACTTCGAGCACGGTTTAGGAAGGAATACCGATGATATGTACATCAGCGGAGGGTACTTAGGCAAGCAATAAGGTAGGTTACCGGTGCCGGGACGCGAGGCTTGCAGCCGGCTGTCGTTTCCGGTTTCGATTTCTGGTTTCGGTTCTCGTCGTGGTCCGCTGTCGCGTTGCGTTTCGCCGCACCTTTCTTTAGATTTTCTGAAGAGAGATGACTGGCGTGCCAGAAATATTTCTTGTGCCGTCCTTTGCACATTCCGAAAATTTCAACGGACATTCCATGACTGGCGAACTGCGGCGGGTGATGGTGTGTCCGCCGACGAGCGCAGGATGGAACGTTTCAGGGAAAATCGCGTCCTGGCGGGAGTTGGGATTTCGGCATGCACCGGATTTCCGTATGGCGCAGAACCAGCACGATACTTTGTGCCACCTGCTTGAAACGAGCGGAGCGGAGGTCGTGAGTCTTCCCTCTGCCGATTCGCTGACGCTCGATGCGGTTTATACGCATGATGCATCGCTCGCCACAGATTATGGTCTGGTGTTGATGAATCCGGGGAAGCAGAATCGGGTCGGCGAGGCGCAGGCACATGCGGACTTTTGCGGCGAAATCGGTGTGCCGGTTTTTGCCGAGATACGGCTGCCGGGGACCTCCGAAGGTGGCGACATGGTGTGGCTCGATTCAAGTACTCTGCTCGTCGGCGAAGGGTATCGGACAAACAGAGCGGGCATCGGACAGATGCGGGCGCTCTTTGCCGCCAAGAACGTGGAGGTGATATCTGCCCCGTTGCCGTACGGCTCTGGCCCTTCTGCATGCCTGCATCTGATGTCGCTCGTGAGCATGCTCGACGAACATACGATTCTCGTCGACCTGCCGTGGCTGGCGGTTGAGACGGTCGAACTGCTGAAGGCTCGTGGCTTCCGTTTGATTGAGATTGAATATTCGGAGCGCGATACGCTGGCTTGCAACGTGCTGGCACTTGGGCAGAGACGGCTGATTGCGATCGAGGAGAATCGAAAGACAAATCAGCGGATGCGGGAGGCGGGGTTCGATGTGCGCACTTTTCCCGGGTCGGAGATCTGCATCAAAGGAGCGGGCGGACCGACTTGCCTGACTCGGCCGTTGCTGCGGACATAGCAGGCCAAGTCAGTCACGGAAACAAGTGACGACCCCGGCGATTTCAAGAAGTGCGTGGGTAAATCTTTGGCTGAGCTTCAGCCGCCCCGACCGGCACCGCCGTGAGCGCCGCAAAACCGGAGGGCGCCAGTGCGTAGCATCATTCTCGCGCCAGGCTACCTTGCTCCGGTCTCCTGGCTGAACAGGCACAGCCATTTGCCATCTCGCTTGACCCATAAGCTGGAGACATGCACGCGGGCGGTGAAATCCTTGCCATGGCTGGCGCCGCTCTCGGTCAGGGTGTAAACAATCAGGCCCGATTTTGTTGAAAGTGGAATGAACCTCACGTCGGCCATCGTGTAATCATGGAGGCGGAATTCGGCGGTATGTTCCATCACCTCTGCTTTGGTGGCAGCGCCGTGCGCGTCAACGAAAATGGCGTCCCCGGCGGTCGACGCTCCGAATATCGCCAAATCGCCGGTCTTGAGCGCATCCAAACCGGCGCGCTCCTGCGCGACGATCTCATCGCGCAACGCGTCGCTGTGCGATGAAGATGGCGGCAGGGAGTCCGCCGGCTTCGCGGTTTGAGCGAGGCCGAGGGTCCCCGCAGACAGAATTAAAACCAACGAAACCCTTCCCGAAATTCCAAGCTTTCCCATTGCGGCCTTTCTTTTATCCTGTCTTTTGTCCTGTCTTTTGTCCTGACGAGGAGTCGACACCATACGATCCTGCCGCAATCTAGTACCGACCGCTTACGTCGGTCTTGGAAAAATCCGACATCGTCGCTGACTGCAGAAAATGCCGGGCAAGATCGGTTTCCTCGGCGAGAAGGGCCTGCGGCGGCTTGCCGGAAAATTGCCGGAAGTCTCGAATCAGATGCGATTGGTCGTAGTAGCCGCAGCGCAGGGCGGCATCGGCCCAGCCTGCGTGCCCGTTCTCGAGAACGGGGAAGACCCGTTGGAATCTTTGAATACGGCAAAACAGCTTCGGCGGAATGCCGACTGCTTCCCTGAAACGCCGTTCCAACTGTCGGGAACTCCAGCCGACCTTATGCGCCACAGCCGCGATGCTCATCGACCGACCTGTCTGCTCCAATTCCCGAACGGCGGTCGAGAGCAGAAGGTTGCTGTTGTCGCGACGCTCTGCGCAGGCATGAATGATGCGGTCAAGCGCGCGAAACCACTCCGTCGGCGAGCGTAGCTCTTCGATCCGGCCAAATTCACGGAACAACTGTTTCGATATGGCGTCGAGAGAAATGGCCGCAGTATCGGTCAGGTCGCTCATCGGAATGTTAAGGAGTTGCCCCGCAGTGTGAGGATGAAAATTAATGCCGATCATTCTAAGCGGACCGGACGCGCGCAGCATCAGGGGCGCAGTGATCTGGCCGATGAAAAAACATTGCGGCTGGAGTTGCCATCCGCTCGCGCTCCTGGCCTCATAGGGATGCGCAAGGTTCAAAATCAGCTGCGCGCGGCCATCGGGAACAACGCGCTGCAGCGCCGGGGAGGGTTCGCCATCTTCGAGGAGCCAATAGCACTTCACCAACCTGGCGGCGGAGGCGTTCGGCATGAACTCGCGATAGCGCATGGTGTCAGAGCGGTCCATTATTCCAAAGTTTGATGGTTTGCCATAGCCGCGCCCCGCGCTCGCTTAATCTATGCCGGTCTGGCCACAAATCCGAATCACTTCGCGAGAGGCTGCTAAAATAAAGCCGGATGCTTTTGCCGTTTGTCCGCGAAATTTTCGCGGAGGTCGAACAATTACCAGCCTTCACGCGTGCCGCCTCCCATCTCCGGGAAAGCGCGGGGCGGATCAGTGTTACTGGACTCTCCCCGGCGGCGAGGGCGCTCATCATTGTTTTATTGCGGCGCACGGTCGAACGCCCATTTGTATTGGTGGTGGCCGACAACCGGGCGGCCGAAGAGTTGTTGCCCATTTTACGCGCTTTTTGCGAGCTGACAGGCACGGCGGAGCCGGATTCGGTTGTGAGCCTTCCGGCACGCGATGTGCTGCCCTTCCAGAATCTGTCGCCGCATCCTGAAATTCAGGAAGAACGTGCTACCGCTTTGTGGAAGATTGCGACGGGACGCGCTGCGATCGTGATTGCTCCGGTGACAGCAACCACGATTCTGTTGCGTTCGCCCGAGTACTACGCGGACCTGGCAAGGGTTCTGCGGCGCGGTGAAACCTTCGATCTGGAGAAACTGCTCGAGCACTTGAATACGGTCGGATACGGTTCGACTGATGTGGTCGAGATGCCAGGACAGTATGCGGCTCGCGGCGGCATTCTTGATGTTTACTCGCCGGAAGCGGACCGTCCGGTGCGCATTGAATTTTTTGGCGATGAAATTGAGTCGATGCGCAAGTTTGATCCGGCCAGCCAGCGATCTTCGAATCCGGTCGATGAGGCGCTGCTTCTGCCGCTGACCGAGACGCCAGTTACGGAAGAACTGCTGGGATCGATCAATGCCCGGCTTTCGGGGAAGCGCATCAGTGGGCCGGCTGAAGTTATCGAGCAGGCGGTGCGTGATTCCGGAGCGGGAGTTTTTCCGGGGTGGGAGTTCTATGCTCCGGTGGCGGGGGCTGACCGCACTATTTTCGAACTGCTTCCGGATGCGCGTGTGCTGCTCGACGAGCCCGAAGCGCTGGCGCTCGAACTGGCGAAGGTCTGGGCTCGCATCGAGGAAGCGCACGAGCGGAGTGGCGTGGGGAATCTGGTTCGTCCTGCCGATCTGTATGTGACGCCCGAGGGCTGGTCGGAAAAAACTGCGGCGCTCGCCGGAGCTGATTTTGAATACCTGGCGCTGGCGCGCCCGGGCAGAACTGAAGCCGTGTTTCTGTCGCAGCCTGCAACCCGCTTCCATGGCGCGGTTCCGGCGATGATTGAAGAGGTGCAGAAGCTCGTCGCCGGCGGCACGCAGGTGGTTCTTGCGGTGCCGAACACGGGGGAGGTGGAGCGACTGGCCGACATGTTTACCGAGTACAACGTTTCCTATCGCCTGGGAAGCCGCACCCGGAGCGGAGAGAGCTATGCCGATGAGACTTCGTATTTTGCCGGGGATGTTTTCACCAGCACGCTGTTGAAGGCATACCTCCCCGATGGATTTGTTTTGCCGGAAGCGCATCTGGCGATTTTTGGGGCGCGCGATCTGTTCGATGAGTCGGACCTGGTGGCGACGCGGCCGCAGCGGCAGAAGTCGAAGGTCTCGGCGTTTCTTTCGGACTTCCGTGATCTGCAGGTTGGAGATTACGTCGTCCACGTGGAGCACGGGATTGGACAGTATCAAGGGCTGAAGGAGATCAACCAGGGCGATGGCGTGACCGAGTTCATGTTGCTGGAGTACGCCGAGGCTGCCCGGCTCTATGTGCCGCTGACGCGGCTTGATCTGGTGCAGAAGTATCGGTCATCGGAAGGCGCGAAGCCGGTTCTGAATCATCTGGGTACGCAGGCGTGGGGCAAGACGAAAGCGCGCGTGCGCAAGGCGATGAAGGACATGACCGACGAACTCCTCAAACTCTACGCGCAACGCCAGTCCTCGAGCGGACATATTTTTCCGCCGGATACCGAGTGGATGAAGGAGTTTGAAGATACCTTCGAATATAACGAGACTGAAGACCAGGCGCAGGCCATTGCCGATGTGAAGCGCGACATGGAGTCGCAGCTTCCGATGGATCGGCTGCTGTGCGGTGACGTCGGTTACGGCAAGACAGAAGTCGCGATGCGCGCGGCTTTCAAGGCTCTTAGCGACAATAAGCAAGTCGCCATGCTGGCTCCAACCACGGTGCTTGCGTTTCAGCATTACGAAACCTTCAAGCAGCGCTTTGCGCCGTTTCCGATCACCGTCGAAATGATCAGCCGCTTTCGGACGGCGAAGCAGATCAAAGAAATCTTGCAGCGGGTGGAAGCCGGCAAGGTCGATATTCTGATCGGTACTCACCGGTTGCTTTCGAAGGACGTCAAGTTTGCTGACCTGGGACTGCTGGTGGTTGACGAGGAGCAGCGCTTTGGCGTACGCCACAAGGAACGCATCAAGCAGATGCGCACGGAAGTCGACGTGCTCACGATGTCCGCGACACCGATTCCGCGCACGCTGCATATGTCGCTGGTGGGACTCAGAGATATGAGTGTGATCGAGACTCCGCCCAAAGATCGCATGGCGATTCAGACGGTGGTCGCGAATTGGGATGAGAAGCTCATACAGTCGGCGATCGAACAGGAACTTGAGCGCGGAGGGCAGGTTTACTTCGTGCATAACCGGATCGAGACGATCTGGGAGATTGCCGCGAAGATTCAGACGATGGCCCCGAAGGCGCGGATCGCGGTTGGGCATGGGCAGATGGGCGAAGGGGAACTGGAAAAGGTGATGCTGAAGTTTATGCATCACGAAGCCGATATTCTCGTCTCGACCACGATTATTGAGAATGGGCTCGACATTCCGCTCTGCAACACGATCCTGATCAATCGTGCCGACCGGCTGGGGTTGTCGGAACTTTATCAGCTCCGTGGTCGCGTGGGGCGCTCGAACCGGCGCGCTTATGCTTACCTGCTTCTGCCCGCCGAAATTGAGTTGACGCCGATTGCGCGGCGGCGGCTTGCGGCCTTGAAAGAGTTTTCTGACCTGGGTGCGGGATTCAAGATTGCGGCGCTTGATCTCGAATTGCGGGGCGCGGGAAATCTGCTTGGCGGGGAGCAGAGCGGCCACATCGAGGCCATCGGATTCGAACTATACACGCAGATGCTGGAGCACGCCGTGCGCGAGATGAAAGGCGAGGCTGGCGTCGAGGTGACGGAGATTCAGCTCAATCTTGGCCTCAATATTCGCATTCCGTCCGACTATATAAAGGAAGAGAACCAGCGGCTCCGAATGTACAAGCGCGTTGCCGGAATTGAGACCGAGTCGCAGCTGCACGACGTGCGGGCGGAGCTGATCGATCGTTACGGCGAGACGCCGCGGGCAGTTCGTAATTTGCTTGATTATGCGGCGCTGAAGCTGCAGGCGATGCGGGTCGGCGCCAACGCAATTGAGCGCAAACGCGAGTTGGTGAGTATCAAATTCAGCCAGACGGCTGCGATTGACCCAGGAAAGCTGGCGCGCTTTGTGGCATCGCAGCGTGGCACGCAATTTACCCCGGATGGGACGCTGAAGTTCTCGATCAAGATCGACAGCGCCGAAGGAATTCTGCAAACTTTGCGCGACTTGCTGGAAGAGCTGGAAGCGCATCAAGAGGTGGTCGGTTAGGGGTGGCTCTCAGACGTTACAATGAGTGCTTAATGAAAATGAGTTTCCAATGAATAAGACGCGCGAACGACGAACCAATGGCGAGCGGCGCAAGATCAAAAAAGTCCGCAAAGCGATTTTTCCTGCGGCTGGATTAGGCACGCGCTTCCTTCCGGCTACGAAAGCTCAACCGAAGGAAATGCTCCCGCTCGTCGACAAACCCATCATCCAGTATGGCGTCGAGGAGGCGGTAGCGGCAGGATGCGACCAGATCATCATCATTACCGGGCGCGGCAAGAGCGCGATTGAGGATCATTTCGACGTCAGTTACGAGCTGGAAAAAATGCTCGAGGAAAAGAAGAAGTACGACCTGCTCAAGATCGTGCGCCAGATTTCTGACATGATCTTCGTCGCTTACGTTCGGCAGAAAGAGGCGCTGGGCCTCGGACACGCGGTGCTGACGGCGCGCGAATTGATTGGCGACGAACCTTTTGCGACCTTGCTTGCCGACGATGTCATCGACGCGAAGGTTCCGGTGCTTAAGCAGTTGATGAAAGTCTTCGACGAGAAACAGTGTTCGGTGATTGCGACGCAAATCGTCAACGGTCCGGCAATTTCCTCTTACGGCGTTCTGAAGGCGAAAGAGGTCGCCGGGACCGGCGGCAAATTGTTTGAAGTTCTCGATCTGGTGGAAAAGCCGAAGATCGAGGAAGCGCCTTCGAATCTGGCCGTGATCGGGCGTTATATTCTTACGCCGACAGTGTTCGAAACTCTATCTGATATCAAGCCCGGCGCAGGCGGCGAGTTGCAACTGACGGATGGCCTGCGTGGCCTCCTTAAGCGCGAAAAGATGTATGCCTACGTCTACGAAGGGCGACGACACGATACCGGCGACAAGCTCGGCTTCCTCAAAGCCACGGTTGAATTTGCGCTGAAGCGCGAAGACCTGGGCGGAGAATTCCGAGAATATTTGAAGAATTTGAAGCTCGAAATGTCGGCTAAAGCCAAGGTTGGCTAGAGGGTTGTACTCCCTCACTTCAGTAACCTCTCCCGTTACGCTCTCCAGTTCACTCAGTTACAGCCTTTTGTCTGGGGTGCCAGTATGCGATATCTACTAGGTTCGCCCGATAGATCGCCGCACGACCGTCCCGTAGTTTTAGTCTTGGTTGAACTGAAATAGGCACACTTAATCGTGAAAGGAAAAACATATGAATAAGGAACAGGTTTCGGGCAAAGTCGATCAGGCAGTCGGAAAAGTCAAGCAGGGTGTGGGCGAAGCTGTAGGGAATGAAAAGCTCGCCAACAAGGGCGTTGTCGATCAGGCTAAAGGCGCGGCAAAGGAAACGTGGGGCAACGCAAAGGACGCCGCCCAGAAAGTTGCCGACTCGCATAAGGAGTCTGCGCACGGCAAGGGCGATGAGGCGCGCGAAAGGGTCAGCAAGTCGGTCGAAAACGCGAAGGATCATCTGAAAAACAAAATTGACGATTTTAAGGATCGCCACTCCGCGTAAGCGGTTGCGGCCACTTATTTGTTGTTGACGATACGAAAAGGAGCTCCATGCAACCATCCGTCGCCATTCCTCGTCCGACCGAACGCCCAACCCTCACTGAAATGCCAGTCAGGAGCGAAGCCTATTCGGCTGCCGTTTCATGGGCGGCGGTGATTGGCGGGGCGTTTGTATTTGCGGCCATGTCACTGGTTCTGCTTTCGCTCGGCACCGGGCTCGGACTCTCCATGGGATCGGCCTGGTGGAACGTCGGAGCAGGAGCTGAAAAGATCGGCAAGGCTGCAATCGCGTGGTTCATCATTACCGAAATTCTCGCTTCGGCGTTGGGCGGCTATCTGGCTGGCCGACTCCGGACGAAGTGGGTTCAGGTACATACGGACGAGGTGTACTTCCGCGACACCGCTCATGGCTTGCTGGTGTGGGCTCTGGGAATCGTTGTAACCGCTTCCTTTTTAGGCGCCGCGGCCTCGTCGATCGCGGGAGGTGCGACTACACGAACCGCTTACTCCGGTACAGCAGCTGGAGCGGAGGGTTCCTTGCCTAATCCAAACGCTTATTTTGTGGATATGTTGTTCCGATCGAACGGTTCGGTCGGTTCGGTCGCGACAACACCGCAAACGCGACCTGCAGATGCTTCCGATCGGGCTACCGCGGAACGTATTCTCGGCCATTCGATGGCGCTGGGTGCGATGTCGGCGGAGGATAGAACCTATCTTGCTCAATTGGTTTCGGCCCGAACCGGGCTGAACCAGAGTGATGCAGAGAATCGGGTTTCGCAAGTATTCGGGGATGCGCAGCAATCCGCGGAGAAGGCGCGAAATGCTTTGGCTCACTTGTCATTGTGGCTGTTCGTAGCGCTTTTGGCTGGAGCATTCTGCTCGAGCTACGCGGGTACCATCGGTGGCAGACAACGGGATTTTGTCAAGGTGTAGGGGTTGTTGCTGGCGGTTTGGCCGTTGCCTTGAAGATCCCGGTTTTGAGTTTGATAAAGGAGGGTTAGCATGCGTTCGATTTTGCTTTTGCTGCTGGGGGTTCCGCTCCCCATCGTGATTCTGATTGCGCTCTTTAGCCGCTAAGAGAACGGCATCGCGGCTGTGAGGAAGCCGAGCACGACGAATCGCCTACTTTTTCGGGCCGGAAACGTAAGGGTTTCCGGCGATGAAGTAACGCAACGGCTGCTCGGCTGACTTCACAATTCCAATCCGTGTCGTAACCACGATTTCTCCTACCCGATATCCGTCGGCTGCGATTCGAAGATCCGAACGCCCGCTTACCAGGCTCTTCCCGTTATCTCGATTCCGCGTAATGCCCAGGGCTTCCGTCATACGTCCCGGTCCCGAGGAAATTGTTTTTAGAACGGATATATTTTCGGGGCTGGTTACCTCGTCTGGATCTATTCCTCTTGCCTTGGCCATTTCTTCGATTCCAGCCACCGGTTCGAGCGCCCGAAATAGCACGGAGCCCGCCCGTCCGACTGGCATGCATGAAACGTTGAGGCAGTAGTGATTGCCGTAGATGAAATATACATAGGCGTATCCCGGAGGTCCGAACAGAACCGCATTGCGTGCAGTTTTTCCGGCGGCGACGTGGGCTGCCGCATCGTTTTCGCCGAGATAGGCCTCGGTTTCGACGATCCGGCCGGCCAGAATTCCGCGGGATGTTTTCCTGATCAGCAGTTTGCCCAATAAGGATTGGGCGACGCGGCGCGAATCGCGATTGAAGAAAGCGGCTTTAAGGGTGGTCGTGCGTCCGAGCGGAGTCATGCGCTCTCGTCACCAGATCCTGGTCTCGACATTTCTCGGGAACTGCGTATCCCCCGCTGCGATCGGGATGACAATGGCTGGGTTCGGCATGAACGATGGTTGGAGGGCATGGTTCTCCGGGATACTGCAGCAGAAATCAGGCTCACGGATTGTCAAGCCGCGCTCTTCAGGTAGGAGAGCACTTCGTCTGCATGACCTTCGGCTTTGACGTTCTGGAAGATGTGCCTGATCTTGCCGTCGGGGCCAATCACGAAAGTCGTTCGGGCGATGCCTTTCACTTTCTTTCCATACATATTTTTCTCTTTGACCACGCCAAAGAGATTGGCGATCTTCTTGTCGGGATCGGCGAGAAGCGGGAATGGCAGGCTGAACTTGCCCTGGAACTTCTTCTGCGCGGCCGCGGTGTCAGCGGAAATTCCGAGCAACACCACGCCCGTTTTCCTGATGGCCGAGTAGCTATCGCGGAAGCCGCAGGCTTCTTTGGTGCAGCCTGGCGTATCGGCCTTGGGGTAAAAATAAAGCACCACGGTCTTGCCACGAAAATCTTTCAGGGCAACCTCTTTGCCGTTCTCGTCCGTCGTACTGAAGTCTGGGGATTTATCATTGACACTGACACTGACATTGATATCGACTTCCATGGAATCTTCTCCTCGCCGCTGGTTCTATCGTAACCGGTTATATCGCAACTGGATGTTCGCCGTCACCCAGGCCGCGATGATCGCGCTGGCCAGCTCCTCGGTACCGGCCCAGGTTGTGACGCCACAGTTCGGACACAAGCAGGCGCCCGACAAGGGTCCTCGCGCCCTCGGATTGGTTCAACTTTCATCGAAGGGCAAAGCTCGCATCCTTCCCATTGCCATCATGATGGACGGGAAGTTTTACGATGCTGGCGCGTACAAGGCTTCGCCTGTCCCCATGGCGCTTGAGTACGGGGTTGTCTACGAAGCTTTTCGAACCGGCGTGTCGCAGGGCACTTTCACGATTACGCAACCGGGGCAGCTGAATCGCACCTGGATTGCCGAGGGAAGGTGGCTGCCTGCGGGAGCTATGGATGCGCAGAAGAGAAAGAAGTATTCGGCCCCTGTGATCGCGGACGACGACAAAGACGATCGGCCGATTCTGCATCGCCGCGTTCCAAAAACAGATTCGGACAGCGATTCCGGCGACAGCAAGGACAAGGACAAAGACAAAGATAAAGACAAGACTCCAGACCAGCAGAAGCCCTCTACCGCTTCGGTCTCGCCTACCGCCACGCCGACTGCCAGCGCTCCGGCCTCCACGGATAAGCCGAGTGCGACTGATAGTGCAAAGGCAGGTGCAAAGGCAGATACGCCGGCGACGTCCTCCAGGGGGTCTGCGGATTCGTCCAAGGATGATGAATCGGTTCAGGATCCAAATCGTCCGCGATTGCGGCGTGGCAAGCCGGACCCAAAGGAGCAACACGAAGCTTTTACGACTTTTGACGCTCTCGATGCCGCTCCGGCCGCAACCACGGCGGGGAAAACCGGCGCGACGGTTAAGGAAGCTGCGGTCGTGACTCCGCCGACGGTGACTTTTATTCCGGCGATCTCCGATGTGGGTGGACCTGAGCCACGTCCTTACACTTATGATTTGAAGCCAGCGGAAGAAGCGATCTACCGCAACAAAATGCTGGAATTGGCGACCGAGCAGCTTCGTGCGCAATCGAGCGCGGCGACAAAGCAGACCGCGGCCGGACGCAAGTCAGCCGCTAAATCGGCGAGCAATTCGGCCGACAAGACTCAGCCCGTATTTGACAACGTCAGTTTGCGTATTTTCGATCTTTCCAGTTCGAACGAGCCGGTGCTGGTTTTCTCGGCGAAAACCCACCCTCAGGGGAATGACAGTTCCGAGCCAAAAGAGATCACGCTGATTGCGCGCACCAATCTTGAAGGCGAGTTGCGCAAGCTGTTTTTCTCGCAAACCGATTCGCGACACCTGGACGTCGCTCCGCACATGGAGCTGATCGATGCGGTCGATGCCGACGGCGACGGACGCGGCGAACTGCTCTTCCGGCGGACGTTCGACGAAGGGAGCGCCTATGCGATTTATCGCGTCAGCGCCGACCGGCTCTGGCCGCTGTTCGAGGGAACACCGTAATTTGATCGGAGTGATCGATCGAGTCATCTGGTCATCGAAATTCAAAAACAGGCCTCGACCGGATACTCACCAAGCGTAATCAGTGCGGGGTTTGTTAGCATTGTGAACGACCACTGCCTCGAGGTTGCCTTGTGAAAAGTCTTCTCCTATCGCTGATTCTGTCTATCACTTTGCCGGTATCCGCCTTCGCGGTTGAAGGCAAGGCCGTTTCCTATAAATCCGGCGACGAGAGTGTCAACGCCATTCTCTACAGGCCCGCCGGTAAAGGACCGTTTCCGGCGCTGGTCGTGATTCATGAGTTCTGGGGACTGAATGACTGGGTGAAGGAGCAGGCCGCGAAGCTTGCGGAAGAGGGATATGTCGCGCTGGCGATCGATCTCTATCGCGGGAAAGTGGCCGATAATCCCGATCTCGCCCACGAGTTGATGCGTGGCGTACCGGAAGACCGCGCCAAGCGCGACTTGGGGGCTGCTTACGATTTTCTGGCATCGCAACCGGATGTGAACAAAAATCGGATCGGGGCGATCGGCTGGTGCATGGGGGGAGGCTACTCGCTTGATATGGCTCTCGTTGAGCCTCACTTGGTGGCGGACGTCATCAACTACGGGCATCTGGCAACGGAACCCTCGGAACTCGGAAAGATTAATGCTTCGATTCTGGGAATTTTTGGCGGACAGGATCGCGGCATCACTCCCGACGATGTGAAGAAGTTTCAGCAGGCGATGGAGAAACAGGGCAAGAAGGTCGAGATAAAGATTTATCCTGATGCCGGACACGCGTTTGAAAATCCCAACAACAAGCAGGGCTACCGGCCCGAAGACGCGGCCGACGCGTGGCGGCGTACGGTCGATTTTCTTTCGGCAACGCTAAAGAAGTAACCGCGAGTCTCTCTTCGCTTTCGGACCAAGCAGTGAAACTCACCTTTCAGCGCCGGTTCCGCCAAGTGGATTTGAATTCAAAGAACTTACGGCATTCCGAGGGCGTTTCCGTGATGCGAAATTGAGTTTTTCGGCAAACCTAAAACCTGCGGTCCGACGGGCTTTCGGAGGCACGGGCAGAGCTTGGTCTTTGGCGAAAACGCGGATGCGAAATATCGGAGAACATCCGAACCGCTCCTCGAAAGATTCCGGAAAGAGCTTGCGGCGAGGAGGGGGAGGAATTTCCACTTGCCATAAGGTACCGCTCTGGTTACTATGCACGCATCTTTTTTTGCAATGGTTTTGGATCGTTTTCGGGGTTGAGTTAGCTACGCATTATGAATATCGGCGAGACCATCCGTAATTTCCGGCTCCAGCGGAGCATGTCACAGGGCGACATCGAGAAGCGCACAGGCTTGTTGCGCTGTTACCTCTCGCGAGTCGAGAACGGTCACACGATCCCTTCGCTCGACACGCTCGCCAAGATTGCGGGTGCGATGGACCTGGCTTTGTCACAGTTTTTCGCCGATGGCAATAGCAATGGCCATAAGGGGTTGCCGCAGTTGTCGGACGACGAGGTCCGGTTTTTGAGCCAGATGCGCCGCTATTCGGCGAATCTGAACGATAGCGACCGCAAGCTGGTGCTGGCTATGGTGAAGAAGATGGCATCCGGCACGTCAAAGTAAAAGTAGCTCTCGGTTGCGCTCTCCGTTCTCAAGCGTCTCTCATCATCTCTCATCCGCTCTCGGTCGTCGGCGTCCCCGCAACGGGACGCATCCCGACATTTCAGCCAATGATTGCCTTCACGGGGGAAACCGCATGCCGGGGACCGATTGCTCAGGGCTGGGAACTGAGAGCCGCCCACGGTACTTTCGTACCATTTCTGGCGTGTCCGGTTGGAATCTCGCCATACCGCCCCTCGAACGCTAAGCTAAGGGCTGGGGGATCTTTGTGACCATTGATGAAGAGTTGGATCTCCTCGATCAGCAGTTGCGACGGCTGAAGATCGAATACGAGGTTTTCTTCAATAATCCCGCGAAACGGCCTCCCACCGATGTTGAATGGAAGGTGCTTTCGTTAATTCGCAAGTTTAGCGACAGCCCTCGGATGAGTTTTTCGCAGCGTTACAAGTACAACGCGTTGGCGCAGCGCTATGCGATTCAAAGCGACCTGTGGCGCAAGAAGATGCGGATTCGCGAAGAGGGCTATCGCCGGCCGCAGGACGCAATTCTCTCGGTACAGGGCGTGCGTGGGGTTGCGGCAGTGGAAGAAAAGCATCCGGTATACGGCCTCACGAGACCAGTGGATGCCACGGCGGAAGGGTCTTTTGCCGTGCGTTACTCCGGCGCGGCGGCGGAGCGCGACCAGATTCAATTTCTGTACAAAATCCTGGTCGAAGCCAAGAAAAAGTCGGGTGAGAAAGTTTCTGGCGACCTTGATTCCTTTGCCGCATTCGTCAAGAAAAAGACGAGCGAAATCCGCAAGCAGCATAGTTGCGAGGCGGTGGAGTACTCGGTCGAGATGCAGGACGGACAAGTGAAGCTTAAGGCCAAGGCGAAGATCTGAACTGCCAACTAAGGCTTGCGCAGGCACGAGCTTGAATCCACATCTTGCCACTGTCCATTTTGCTCGTAGGAATATCCGACCGTGAACGCGTTCGCGCCATCTTTCCGAAATTCGAATCGTTCCGCAGGGTCGGCTGAATTTCCCAGCGCTTTCCCGTCCCACACCAGCCTCGAACCGGAAAAACCACGGGAATAGAACAATCGAACACCGCCGGTAGAGTCTTCGACGATCGACACGTATTGCTGTCCCTTTTCGTCCCAGCCCCATTCGGAAAGCGCGTGGTAGGGGAAAGTTAGCAAGGAGTGCACGATCCGCGAATGAATCCGGGATAGAGGTACTGCTAGAATCCTCTTTCTATAAATCTCATTCGTTCGAGAGGCCTCATGTCAAAAATCCGGCGCGCCATTCTGAGCGTCACCGACAAATCCGGACTGGTAGATTTCGCGCGCAAACTTGGCGCGCTGGGCGTGGAGTTGGTTTCGACCGGAGGCACGGCCAAGCTGTTGCGCGAATCCGGCATCGCAGTGAAAGACATTTCCGAGCTGACCGGATTTCCTGAAATGCTCGACGGCCGGGTCAAGACGCTGCACCCGAAGGTTCATGGCGGGATTCTGTATCGCCGGGAGGACAGCGGGCATCTTGCAGCGGTTGCCGAACATGGGATTCCGGCGATCGACATGGTGGTGGTTAATCTCTACGCTTTCGAGAAAACCGCGTCGAGGCCGGGTGTGCGATTTGAAGAATTGATTGAAAACATCGATATTGGCGGTCCTTCGATGATCCGCTCGGCGGCGAAGAATTTTCAGGACGTTGCGGTCGTTACCTCGCCCTCGGACTATGCCGCGATCGCCGAGGAGATGACTCGGTCAGGCGGAGAGCTTTCCCGGGAAACTAAGTGGGAGCTGGCGCAAAAGGCTTTTGCTACTACGGCAGCTTACGACTCGGCCATCGCCTCGACGCTCGAGCGGGTGGGCGCTGATTTTTTGCGGCTACCATTCGAGTTGAAAGCGGGCGAGGGTTTCCCGCAAAATCTGCGGCTGTCTTTTCAAAAAGTGACCGATTTGCGTTATGGAGAGAATCCGCACCAGAAGGCCGCGATGTATTCGGACGGATCCGGCACGGGCGTCGCGAACGCTCGCCAGGTGCAGGGCAAAGAGCTTTCCTACAACAACATTGTGGATCTGCAGGCGGCGTGGGATCTGGCGCAGGAGTTCGACGAGCCGGTCTGCGCCATCATCAAACACACAAATCCCTGTGGAACCGCGACCGGCAAATCGCTTGCCGAGGCCTATGTGCGGGCTCTCGAATGCGATCCGGTATCGGCGTTTGGCGGTGTGATTGGAGTGAATCGCAACGTGGATGCAGCGGCCGCAAACGAAATGGCCAAGCTGTTTCTCGAAGTCATTGCGGCGCCCGCGTTCGACGAGGGCGCGAAGGCGGCTTTTGCTGCGAAGAAAAATTTGCGGCTGATCGAAGTTCCGGCCGGGCAGCAAAGCTGGGTGCTGAAAAATATTTCTGGAGGAGTGCTCGTCCAGGATGCTGATCTGCATCAGCTGGTTGAGGCCGATCTGAAGGTTGTCACCAGGAGGCGGCCAACGGCGGAAGAAAAACGGGCATTGTTATTCGCGTGGAAGGTTTCGAAGCACGTGAAGTCGAACGCCATCCTTTACGCGCGTGAGGGACAAACGGTGGGGGTCGGCGCCGGGCAGATGAGCCGCGTCGATTCCTGCAAGATCGGCGCGATGAAAGCGCAATTACCGTTGAAGGGGACGGTGGCCGCTTCTGACGCTTTCTTTCCCTTTCCTGATGGCGTCGAGGAGATCGCCAAAACGGGCGCTACCGCCATCATCCAGCCGGGAGGGTCGGTGCGCGATCAGGAGGTAATCGAGGCGGCAGACCGGTTCGGGCTGGCTATGATCTTCACTGGAGTGCGGCATTTCCGGCATTAATCTCTAAATCTCCGTAATCTTCCGTCTCTAATCTTTACTTTTTTTTACAATGCCCTTCCAAAGCCGGTGTACCTTCGGCTTGAGCGCTGCTATGCGCTTTCTGCTCGCCAAACAGCTGGCTGAGGTTAGAATAGTTGAGTCCGGATAGTCGCGGACCGGCATCCAATTGACCAGCGATCTGTAATTCGATGGTGTAGGACTCTTCATGAAAAAACGGCTGTCGATAGCTTTTGTCATTCTCACAGGATCTTTTTTATTGGGCCAAAATCAGCCCGTTCACTCCGCGGATGCCTCGCCCGCGGCTGGCTCCGAGTCCTCCAACAAGGCCAAGACTCCCGATCGCGCCGCCGCCTATTACCACTTCGCACTCGCGCACATGTACGAGGAACAGGTAGCCACTTACGGGCGCAGCGAACTGGCGAATAAGGCGATCGAGGAATATCGCGCTGCCATCGATGCTGATCCAACTTCGGCGTACCTGACCTCCGGACTCGCCGAGCTGTATGCCAAAACTGGGCGCATTCGTGATGCCGTGGTCGAGGCGCAGGACATTATCAAGAAAAATCCTAACAATCTCGAAGCTCGCCGTTTGCTGGGAAGGATTTATTTGCGTTCGCTTGGCGATATGCAAGCCGGCAGCGGTTCCGAAAATGTCCTGAAGCTCGCAATCGATCAGTATGAACAGATCGTTCGTCTGCAGCCCGACAGCACCGATGACCACCTGCTTCTTGGCCGGCTGTATCGCCTGAATAACGACCTGCAAAAAGCGGAGGCAGAATTCAAGACTGCCGTGAAGCAGCAGCCGGACTCCGAAGAAGCAGTTACCACGCTGGCCTATCTCTACAACGAGCTTGGCGACACGGCTCGCGCCACGCAGGTGTTGAGTTCGGTGCCGAACGGGGAGAAGTCGGCGAAGCTCTACGCCGCGCTGGGGTACACCTACGAGCAGCAGAAGCAATACAAAGAGGCCATCGAGGCTTATCGACATGCGATTGAGATGGACCGGGACAATCTCGATGCCATCCGCGGTCTCGCTCAAAACCTGCTGAACGATGGGCAGGCCGATGCCGCTCTCGAACAATACAAGGTGATTGCGGATGCGAATCCGGAAGACGCTCAGACTTATGTTCGGATCGCAGAAATCTATCGCAAGCAGGGCAAGTACGATCTCGCGCTCGAAGATCTGAAAAAGGCCGAGTCGATGGTGCAGGACTCGGTCGAGGTTCCCTACAACATAGCGGCCATCTACCAGGCGCAGGGCCGTTACGACGAAGCGATTCCGATCATGAAGGACCTGCTGAAGAAATCGGAAAAGCCGGACGGGAAGTATTCGAATGGAGAGAAAAGCAATCGCGCGGTATTTCTAGAGCGACTCGGCTCGATTTACCGCGATCAGGGAAATAACCAGGCGGCGGTCCAGACCTTCCGCGAGATCGTGGACTTGGGCGGCGATGAGAACATCGAGCGCGGCTATCAACAGATCATTGATACATGGCGCGACGCCAAGGAATGGCAGAAGGCCACCGATGTGGCGCAAGAAGCGGTGCACAAACTGCCGACCAGCCGCGATCTGAAGATGGTGCTCGCGGCGCAGCAGGCGGATATGGGCGATGCCGACAAAGCGCTCGCAGAGGTCCGCGCCATGTTGAAGGGCGACGCGGATGACCGTCAGGTTTATCTCAACCTGGCGCAGATGTACACGCGGCTGCGGCGCTTCCCCGAGGCGGAGCAGGCGCTCGACAAGGCCGAGCAGTTCTCGACGAAGGCAGACGACAAGGAATATGTCTGGTTCCTCCGCGGCTCGACGTTTGAGCGCGCGAAGCGCTACCCCGAAGCGGAAGAGCAGTTCAAGAAGGTGCTGGCGAGCGATCCCGATCATGCTTCGACCCTCAATTATCTGGGCTACATGCTGGCCGACCAGAATATGAAACTGGACGAAGCGCTCGGATATATCAAGCGCGCAGTGGACCTTGATCCCTCGAACGGAGCTTATCTTGATTCTCTCGGCTGGGCGTATTTCCGCCTGGGAAAATTCGAGCTGGCGGAAGATAATCTGCTGAAGGCATCGCAGAAAATCAATACCGATCCCACCGTCCACGACCACCTGGGCGATCTTTACCAGAAAACTGGCCGCCTGAAACTTGCCGCTACCAACTGGGAGCGTGCTCTCACCGAGTGGAATCGCACCATCGCCGTTGAAGTCGATCCGGCGGATGTCGCCCGGGTGCAGAAGAAACTGGATTCGGCAAAAATGAAGCTGGCCAGGGAAGAGGGCGCGAAGTAACGTTTCACCTCAGAGTTGGGGCGGTCACGTCATCTCTGATTCGCTGCTAAACTTTCTGCATGCTCGCCGACTATGCGGTGCGCGTCGAAGATTCCCGCGGACGCCGCCATCCCGAGCCGGCGCATCCCTATCGCAACGATTTTCAACGCGACCGCGATCGCGTGGTTCATGCTCGCGCCTTTCGACGCCTCGAAGCGAAGACGCAGGTATTCACCCGGCGCTACTCCGACCACTTCCGCAACCGTCTCACTCACACCATCGAGGTCGCGCAGATCTCCCGTACGATTGCGGCGCAACTTGGCCTGAACAGCGATCTGGTCGAGGCCTTGGCGCTGGTGCACGATGTTGGCCATCCGCCTTTTGGCCATTCCGGAGAGAAGGCGCTCGACGCTGCCATGCGCGAGCATGGTTTTTTATTCGATCACAATCTGCATGCGCTGCGCATTGTGGAGGACTTCGAACTGCGTTACGCGTCTTTTCGGGGGCTCAATCTCACTTTTGAAGTTCGCGAAGGCATCATCAAGCACTCGCACGATTACGACGCCAAAGAGCATCCGGAACTTGCGGAATATATGCTCGATCAACGCCCACCGCTCGAAGCGCAGCTGATCGATCTGACCGACGAGATTGCTTACAGCACGGCGGATTTGGACGACGGTTACGAGGCGCGGTTGCTCAACGTTGAGCAGATTGCTGAGAGCGTGGATCTGTTCGCACGCCATTATCGCGAAGCCAAAGACCGTTTCCCGAACGTCGCCCGGAAGCTCGTCTTTAACGAGGCGCTGAAAGGCGTTTTGGATAACTTTGTCGGCGACCTGATCGCGAACACAGCTCTACGCGTAGAAGCTGCTGGAGTCGTTTCCGTGGAAGACGTCCGCCGGCACAAGGAGCGACTGGCTGCTTTTAGCCCGGCAGTAGAAGAAGAGCGCCGCTGCCTGAAAGACTTTCTCTACGAAAATCTTTACTACAGCCCGGCTCTCGCCTCGGAAAAGGAAGACGCTGAGCGCATCACGGGAGAGCTCTTCGCTCACTGGATGGAGGAACCGGGCGATCTGCCGCCGCACTACCACGAAAAAGCAGCCCATGAGCCTCTGGCTCGCGTCATCTGCGATTACATCGCGGGCATGACCGACCCGTTCATCTATGAGCAGTATGACAAATATTGCCGTGATTAGTAAGCGGTAAACCGGACAAGCAGCGGAGATCAGGCGGTGAGACCTAGCTCCGAGAACTGCCAGACCTCAGTCAGTCTTGCATTGAACGCTGAAATGCTAGTAGAGTCCGAGCGGAGAAGGCTTGGTTTTTTCGTCTCCAGTGAAGGTGCCTATGGCGAATACTTTTGGGACCGACATTTTGATTCAGGCTGAAGACCCGATCAAGGCTGCTGAGTTCTATGTCAAAGCCCTGGGCTTTGAGATCACCGACAAGAACCCGAACATGGTCGGCCTGCACGGAGAAAATATCAATTTGTTTATCGAGCCCGGCCCAGCGCTCGGACCGGTTCTCGAAGTTACGGTGAAAAGCGTTAAGGAGGCGAAGGCGAATCTTACGAAAATGGGCTGCCGGATCGTTAAGGACGAGCCCCACTTCCCGAGATGTTACGTCAAGGATCCGAATGGGCTCATCTTCAACTTGACAGAGTGAGAAGGCGAATTTGACAGAGTGAGACCGCGACGAGAGGGGAATGGCTGCCGGCTCGACAGTTTCCGACATCAGACGAGCTCACTTAGTGTAAGTAACCCTGTAGATCACTCCCGCCGAGTCGTCGCTCACATACATCGATCCATCGCTGCCAAACACAATCCCCACCGGACGGCCCATCCACCGGCCTTTTTTCGTTTCTCCGGGAGCGAGCCATCCGGTGATGAAATCCTGCGCGCCGCCGACGGGCTGACCTTTCTCGTCGAGTTTCACGCGCACGACTTTGTATCCCGTGGGCACGCTGCGATTCCATGATCCGTGAAATGCTACGAAAAGGTTGTTCTGGTACTCTGCCGGAAACTCGGAGCCCTCATAAAAAGTCAGCCCGAGCGGCGCGGAGTGCGCTTGCATCTGGGCCTTCGGCTCAATCACGTTCTGGCACCGATTGTCTCCGGGTTTGGTGAAATTTAAATCAGGCACGCGGTCGCCATAGCAATAGGGCCAACCGCCATCGCCGCCGCCAGTTCCGAGATCGTAGATCGTTTCCGGAGGCAGATCGTCTCCGAGCCAGTCACGGCCGTTGACCGTCACCCAAACCGTATCCGTTTTCGGATTTACCGCCAGTCCCACGGCATTGCGCAGGCCTTTTGTGAAGATCTTCTGGCCGCTGCCATCGGGATTGAATTCCATCACTGTCGCTCGCCGCTGATCTCTTTCTATGCACGCGTTGCAGCTCGATCCGGCTGAGACATACATCTTGCCACCGTGAAAGATCACGGTGCGCGTCGAGTGGCCGCCGCCGGTTGGCAGATTGGCAAGTTTGACGGGATTGGATGCCCGCAGATTGCCTTCGTTCCAGTCATAGCGGCTGACTTTGTCGTTCTCGGCGACGTATAGCTTGCCCTCGTAAAACGCGAGCCCGTGCGGTTCATTCAGTCCTTTGAGTACAGTAACCTCCTTGTCGGCCTTGCCGGTGCGTTTTGGATCCGGAAAAGCGGCTACTCTGCCTTCGCCGGATTCGCTGACCAGCAAAACGCCGCCCGGGCTGAAGACCATCATGCGCGGACCATCCACGTCAGAGGAGAAAACCGTGATCTGAAATCCCGGCGGCGCCTTCAGGCGCAGGAGATCGAAGGGAGTTTGCTCCGCGTCAGCGGAGTTGCCGGAAGCGAGAAAGGTAAGAAGTAGCGAAATCAGAGTGAACGATAACCGGGGAAGGCAAAATCTTTTCACGTAAGATTGTTGCATGATTGATTGTGATGATCTCGCTACTGACTTCGTTCTTTAATTTTCATCATTTCGCGATTTTGGATGATTTCGCCGGACACGCGCCCGGCACGCAGTTTTTATATCGGTTCCCGCCAAAATTACCGCCGGGCGGCGCGGCCTCGGCGGCTAAGACAGAGTACAATATATATGAAAAGAAAGCACTTGCACCCTATGCCTCGGGGTGAGGCATTTGGCACGCAACCTGTATCATAGAAATGCAGGCCCGTAACGCAGGGCGGCATTTTCAGAAGCAACCTTTGTGAGGCAAACGCAGCGTCGGCGTTGTCGTCAAAGTTAGGGTACGGCTTCTAGCAACGACGAAATAAAATCGCGCTCATGGCGCGCGGAGTGGCTCCCCCACTCCCAATTGGAGGAAAGGTTAAAATGAAAAACCGCACCATCTTCGCTCTGCTTTTGGCTGTAATCCTGGCTGTGCCAGTTTTTGCGCAAGACAATTCAACATCGCAGACGCAGCCGGCTCAGTCCACCACAACGACCCAAACGGGAACGAACGCCAACAGTGCAACGGGCAAGGATCCGCTGCAACCGGAAACCCGCGAGGGATTCTGGGGACACCTCAATCCCTTCGCGCGCAAAAAATATGTTGCTCGTCAGACGCAGCCGATCCGCGACCGCATCAACGAACTCGATGAGCTGACAGCGGCAAACACCAGGGCGATCAAGGACACCGACGCCCGCGCCCAGCAGGGAATTCAGTTGGCGTCGGCGAAAGCCAACGAAGCCGATCAGCATGCGATCGATGCAGGAAACAAGGCGCAGGCCGCACAACAGACCGCGCAGGCGGCTCAGACCCGCCTGAACACGGTTGAGCAGGTGGTCACCAATATCGATCAATATCAGGCGGCAACCCAAACTGAAATTCTTTTCAAGCCCGGCCAGACCGTGCTGAGCCAGAATGCCAAGAACGCTTTGGATGAGATGGCTACCCCGCTGAAGGATCAGCGTGGCTACGTCGTCGAAGTCCAGGGCTTCGCGTCCGGTCATGGACAGGTGGCGATCGCGACTTCGCAGAAGATGGCCGAGTCGGTAGTCCGCTACCTGGTGCTGAATCATGATATTCCGGTCTACCGGATCTATCTTGTCGGCATGGGTAATGCCCCGGCTCCAAATGCGACGGCCATGGGTGAAGAAAAACCCAAGACCAAGCGCTTGAATGGTGGCCGCGTCGAAATCAGCCTGATGAAGAACAACCTCGAGCAGCTCGCCTCGTCCACTAACAGTACTCCAGCAGATCAACCGCAGCAGAAGTAACCGGCAACTCCCCAAGAAAGCCTCTCGCGAATATCGGGAGGCTTTTTTATTTTTAATGTCTCGATTAGGTTAGAGGGCTCGGGAAATTCTTTCTTAATATCTCGTGCTATCCTCCTACGCGTTATGGAAACACTGCAATTTGTCCACACCGACTCGCCTGTAGGCCCACTCTTCCTGGCTGTCTCAACCAAAGGTCTGGTGCGCCTCGAATTTAAAGATCGCATGCAGAAATTGAATCCCGGCAAGATCGAGTTGCGCGAATCGAAATCGGCCCTCGCGTCCTGTCTTGGCGAACTCGATGAGTACTTCGCCGGCAAACGCCACGAGTTCTCGATTCCCCTGGATCTGCGCGGAACCGAATTTCAAATCGCATGCTGGCGTGCCCTGCTCGAAATTCCATACGGCGAGACCAGGAGCTATCGCGATATCGCTGAAGCCATCGGCCACCCGCAAGCATGTCGCGCCGTCGGCATGTCTAACAATCGGAATCCGGTTGCGATCATCGTTCCATGTCATCGCGTAATCGCATCCAGCGGCTCATTGTGCGGTTACGGCGGAGGGCTGGACATCAAACGCAAGTTGCTCGACCTTGAACAGGGTAGTTTCGATCAGGGTCTTTCGCTCGCAATCGGCGCATAAAATTCCAATCCCGTCCCGACTCGGCCAGTCCATCTCGTAACCTCAATCGAGCACTGACAATCCAGTTCTCGTTCTTCGTCGTGCATCGTTGTCCTCCCTCGCTTCCTGCGGAAGTTAAGGGCCATTGCTGTACACTAGCCGCCACCCCACCGTGAAGGACACAACCTCATCTACGGCCTCAACCGTCCGCAAGGCCAGCCTTTTCTACTTCGTCTTCGTGATGTTTTCCTATACCACCGGCGGTCCCTTCGGCCTCGAAGGGATGGTCACGACGAGTGGCCCGGGCATGAGCCTGATCTTTCTTTTGATCATTCCGTTCTTCTTGAGTATTCCGGTATCGCTTGTATCGGCCGAACTCACCACCGCCATGCCCGTCGAAGGCGGCTTCTATCGCTGGAGCCGTGCGGCCTTCGGAGATTTCTGGGGATTCCTCGCGGGATGGTGGAACTGGACCTCGTCCTTTCTGCTTGGCAGTTCGTACGCGGTTCTGTTTACCGATTACCTCACTTACTACTTCCCTGGCATCGTCGGCTGGAAACATTGGTGTATTTCCCTTGCACTGATCGCCTTCATCACCTGGGTCAATATTCTTGGCATTCGGATGGTAGGCAAAGCCGCGACTGTTTTCGAATTGTTCATTTTCATTCCCGTCATCGGCATGGTGGTTCTCGGCCTCGCCCAGTGGCATCACAATCCCTTTGTGCCTTTGCTACCGCCGAACCAGCCTTTCTCCAAAGTATTCGGAGTCGGACTTGCGCTGGTCATCTGGGGTTATGCCGGATACGAGCAACTTTCGACCGTGGCCGAGGACGTCGAGAATCCGCAGCGAACTTATCCGAGAGCACTCGCAATGGTGATTCCTCTTTCGATCGCAACGTACTTTCTGCCGGTGTTTGCCGGCCTGGCGGCGCTTGGCAACTGGCAACAATGGAAGGACGGGTATTTCTCGACCGCGGCGCTCCTCATCGGGGGGCCGTGGCTTGGACATCTGATGGCGATCGGCGCCATGGTCGGCAACGTTGCGCTGCTCAATAGCACCGTGCTCACCGCGGCCCCGATGCCACTGACGCTCGCCGAAGACGGATACCTGCCCGCATTTCTTGCCCGGAGGCATTCGCGCTATGGCACGCCCTGGATCGCGATTCTGCTCTCCGCGGTGATCTACGCCTCGCTGGCCCTGCACTCGCTTGGCGAATTGATCAGTATCTATGTGTGGTTGCGCGCGGCCACGACCGTGTTAACGGTCCTTTCGGCTTGGGGACTGCGCCGCAAACGCCCCGATTTGCCGCGAACCTTCCGCATCCCTGGCGGCAATCTTGGACTCATCTATGTCATCGCCATGCCAATCGCAATGACCTATGTCGTGCTGCGATATAGCGACCCGATCGCGGTAAGATGGGGGCCCTGGGCTCTCGCCGCCGGTCCAGTTGTCTATCTTGTCGTGAAGTGGTTCGCCAGGCGTCGTGCGCAATGGGGACATTGATGTGTATCACCGCATCGCTTTTGTGGTGTCATATGCAACCAACAATTGCACCTTCGGCTGATTTGAGTTGAGGGAATCTTGGCTTGCGAGGAATATGTGCCTTTCACCATCGGTGATTTAAGCCGAAGACTGCGCGACCGTTCCATCTCTCCAGTTGAACTCACACACGAGTGCCTCGAGCGCATCGACAGGCTCAATCCCGTGCTCAATGCCTTCATCACGGTCACCGCTGAATCCGCGCTGGAGCGGGCCCGTCGTGCCGAGCGCGAAATTTACCGCGGAACGTACCTCGGACCGCTTCATGGCATTCCCATCGGGCTGAAAGATGTTATCGACACCGCGGGAGTTCGAACGACCGCAGCCAGCGCGCTATTCAAGGACCGCATTCCGGAGGAAGATGCGGACGTCGTGAGTCGTCTGCGTGCAGGCGGAGCAATCATCTTAGGCAAGCAGAATCTGCACGAGTTCGCCTACGGCGGCAGTTCGATGATCAGCTACTTCGGAGAGGTCCACAATCCCTGGGACACAACACGCCTGGCCGGTGGCTCGTCCGCAGGATCGGCCGCGAGCGTCGCTGCGGCGCTCGGCTTTGGCGCTGTCGGCACCGACACAGCCGGCTCCGTCCGCCTGCCGGCCGCTTATTGCGGGGTGGTTGGAATCAAGCCAACCTACGGTCGGGTCAGCACTCGTGGAGTCATTCCATTATCGTCCTCCTACGATCACGTCGGGCCACTGGCAAACTCGGTATTTGACGCGGCATTGATGCTGCAGGTACTGACGGGCCGGGGCGCAGACGATCCTTCTCTGCAGCCGAGTTTTGTATCTGCGTTCGACGAGCTTCCGGCTAATCTGCGCGTCGGCGTACCCAGGGCATTTTTTTTCGACGATCTTCATCCCGATGTTTCGGACGCCATCGAAAAAGCGATTCAGGTTTTCGCCGCCCTCCACGCCGAGATTCGCGACATCAAACTGGAGGTTTCGGTCGACCGCACTTTGGCGAACGCCGAAGCCTTTGCCTATCACGAGTCGTTCCTAGCGAGTTCGCCGGAACTTTATCAGCCGGCGACGCTTGCGCGCATCCGATCCGGAGCGAAAATTCCCGCGTCCGACGCGCTTCGAGCCAGCCGCGACCTGCAGGCGAGCCGTGATGCGATCAAGAAAGCATTCGACGAGGTGGACGTATTGCTCACGCCCACCGTTCCAATTCCGCCGCCGGCGATCGCCGAGCTTCGCGAACACCCCGACGACCTGCGCCGGCAGGAGCTGATCATGCTGCGCAACACGCGGCCTTTCAACGTGTGGGGAATTCCGGCGATCTCGGTGCCCTGTGGATTGACAAGAGACGGGCTGCCCATTGGCCTGCAGTTAGCCGCTGCTCCCTGGAGGGGAAATGTGTTGCTGCAGGCTGCGCATGAGTACGAGCAAGCTACCGGATGGCACAAGATGATGCCCCAACTGCTCACCTCTCAAGATGTTTCGCGCTCGCGATGACGTGTGGGGAGTTCCGTCAGGAAGACGCGAGCACGCCCTTCTTGATTTTTCGTCCGAGGCGGACCGTAAGGGTTGCGCCGTTGCGGGCTTTGACAATCGGCGTAGTTGTCCTCACTCCATCGACGCTGACCGCGCCTTCTTTGATTTTGCGGTCCGCTTCGCTGGTTGACGCGGCGAAGCCGATCTTGACGAGAATCTTGGCCAGCCGTACACCATCGCCTTCGCGATTCGCTACCTCGGCGAAGGAAACTGATACTGTTTCGATTTCCTCCGGCACCTGATCTCTCTGAAACTGTTTCGCCCAATCCTCTGCCGCCTGTGCTGCCGCCTGAGTTGAGTGAAAATCCGCCACGATCGACCGGGCCAGCTCTTTTTTCAGCGCCATTGGATGCGCCTTTCCGCTCGCCGCATCGGCTTTCATTGCCGCGATCTCGTCCGTCCGCACATCGGTGAGGAGTTCGTAGTAGCGCCACATCATCTCGTCTGAAATTGACATCACCTTGCCGTACATCTCGAGCGCAGGCTCGTGGATTCCAATCGCGTTCCCCAGCGACTTCGACATTTTATGAATGCCGTCGAGGCCTTCAAGAATCGGCGTCGTCAGCACTACCTGCGACTCCTGCCCGTAAGCGCGCTGTAACTCCCGTCCGACCAGCAGATTGAATTTCTGGTCGGTGCCGCCGAGTTCCACGTCCGCTTCGAGCGCGACGGAGTCGTATCCTTGTGCCAAGGGATAGAGCAGTTCATGCATGGCAATTGGCTGTTCGTCATGGAAGCGCTTGTGGAATTCTTCGCGCTCCAGCATCTGGGAAACCGTGTACTTCGCCATCAAGCGTATGAGATCCTCGGCCGAGAATTTCGAAAACCAGCGGCTGTTGAAATCGACCACGGTTTTTTCCGGGCTGAGAATCCTGAAAACCTGCGCCTTGTAGGTCTCGGCGTTTTCCGCAATCTGCTCCCGCGTCAGCGGAGGCCGGGTTGCCGAGCGACCCGTCGGATCGCCGATCATCCCGGTGAAGTCGCCGATCAGGAAGATGACGGTGTGGCCGAGATCCTGAAAATGTTTGAGCTTGCGCAAAAGCACCGTGTGCCCGAGGTGCAGATCAGGAGCGGTCGGATCGAAGCCCGCCTTCACGCGCAGAGGCTTGCCAGAAGCACGCGAGCGTTCGAGCTTCGAGCGCAGTTCGGATTCCTTAACAATTTCCGCTGCGCCCTTCTTGATGTATGCCAGTTGTTCGTCAACCGGGGAAAAGTTGGTCATGAAAGTTTCTACTGTGATTATAGCGGTCCGGCCGGTGAGACCCTTCGCGTACGTGCGGCCCCTCAGCTTTTCTAACTGCGCCGATAAAAGCTCAGCGCCGCGTCTCCCTGCACGAGCTTGCGATACCGGCGCAATTCGCCAAACGCCTCACCGGGATCAAATTTCTTCTCATGCTCAGCGATGACCAGGCTTCGCTCACCGAGCAAATTCGATTGCGAGAGAGCGGCCAGCGTCTTCGTGTACTCATCTTTCATTGAGTATGGAGGATCGAGAAAAATGAAATCAGCAACTTGCCCTGTCGTCTCCAATAGACGCAACGCCTTCGCCGTGTCGTTCCTCATGACCCTGAAATCGCCTGCAATGCCCAAAGACTTCAAGTTTCGGGCGATCACTTCGGCCGCTGCTTCCGATGATTCGATCAAGTGCACCATCCTGGCGCCACGGCTCAGCGCCTCAATTCCGACGGCGCCGGTTCCCGCATACAAGTCAAGCCAGGTCGAGTCTCCAAGCGCTGCCGGATCGCCGGCGCATAACACGTTGAATAGCGTCTCGCGCAGGCGATCGGACGTCGGCCGAATTTCCGGGCCAGGCAATGACCGCAGCTTACGTCGCCGATATTGACCTGCAATCACTCTCATAAAATGGTGATCGTTCGTTGCCGTTTCTTCCGCTTCTGCCTCTTCAGCCCCAGCCCTTCCGTTTCTTGTTTTAGCATCTCCGCCGTGTCAATCGGTGTCAAACTAGTAGAATATTGATAGGTGATGTCGATGCGTAGCTGGTCCATCCCGATCGGACGTCTCTTCGGAATCGAAGTCCGAATACACCTGACGTTTTTGTTTCTGCTGTTTTTTGTGTGGAGTACCGAAGCCGCCACGCAGGACGCCAATGCCGCTGCGCGCGTCCTCGGCCTGGTTGGAATTGTTTTCGGTAGCGTCGTTCTGCACGAATTAGGTCATGCACTGATGGCTCGGGGCTCGGGGGTTCCGGCGAAAGGTATTATCCTGCTGCCGATCGGCGGAATCACGATTCTTGACGAGGCGCACGTCATTCCGGACCCGGTCAACGGCTGGAAGCGTGACATTCGCATCGCGATTGCCGGACCGCTGGTGAATCTCTTTATCGCAGGTATTTCCGCACTCGTTTTGCTGGTGGTGATTCCAGGCTTTTCGTTCACCGCCCGGCCGCTTCTTCACTCGTCTGCGTTGCTGCGAAGCATCGTGTGGGCGAACGTCTATCTCGGGTTGTTCAACCTGCTGCCGGCTTATCCGATGGATGGCGGCCGCGTTTTGCGCGCGCTGTTTTCGCGCCAGATCGACATGGTGCGAGCTACGCAGCGCGCCGTCCGCATTGGCAACGTGTTTTCAATCCTGATGATAATGCTGGGAATGCTGATCAGCAGCCGCGCGGAAACGCGTTGGGACGGTTATTGGCTGATGATGATCGGCTTCTTTCTGTTTGCCGGAGCGCAGCTTGAAGAACGCTCGGCGATGTTTCAATCCGTGCTGCAAAGCGTGCGCCTTGAAGAGGTCATGCTCACCGACTTCGTTACGCTTTCGCCTGCCGACACTCTCGAAGACGCCCTCGATAAGGCAGTTCACACACTGCAGGACGACTTCCCCGTGGTGCGTGGTGTCGATATGGCAGGCGTGATTTCGAGGCAGCGCATCCTCGACGCTCTGCGCTCCGAAGGAAACGGCTATGTGCAAGCCGCCATGAATCGCATCTTCGATGTGGCCGCCAAGCAGGAGTCCCTGGCCTCAGCCTTCCGCAAATTGGCAGCCCGCAATCTCAGCATCATTCTGGTGGTCGACGAGCAGCACCTGGTTGGAATCGTCACGCTGCAGAACCTGATGCATTCCATGGCTCTCCTGGCCGAGAGCCGCAAACTGCGGCGGGAAGCGCTCGACTCCTGATCACGTCTAAGAATCGGCTTTGCGGAACGACGGATCAAGCGTGCGTCGTTCGCGCATAGACGTCCTGAGCCGCGCGCACGGCAGAGCCAAACTCTACCGGCTTCCCAGCGGCTTCTGCGATCACATGTTCGAGCGCGGCCAGGACACCGATCGTGTCGAGATAGTCGTAGTAGCCGATGTGAGCGATGCGGAAGAGCTGTCCCTTCAACTCCGCATTTCCGTTGGCCACGACCGCGCCAAACTGCTCGCGGAAGCGCTTGCAGATGACGGTGGAATCGACGCCGTCCGGCGCGGCGATGGCGGTGAGCGCAGCGGCCGGAGAATTCGGCGCAAATAGCTTTAGCCCCAATGCCTGAACGCCGGCGCGCGTCATCGCGGCGCACAACTCGGCATTTCCGATTAATTCGTCACGGCCCCGCGCGAGATTCCCGTCGCCCAGTTGACGAATATAATCGAGCGCTGCCGCCATTCCGGCAAATAGAGCCGTCGCCGGCGTGTACGCTGCCTCCGCCTTGGCGGCGGCTTTCCGCTCTTTCCGCAGATCGAAGTAAAACCGCGGCGACTTCGTCGTTTCCGTGCGCTGCCATGCCCGTTCGCTGATAGCTCCATAAGCCAATCCGGGGGGGACCATCAGCGCCTTCTGCGAGCCGCCGATAACAAGATCGATGCCCCAGGCGTCGATGTCTAGATAAGTCGTGCCCAGTCCAGTTATTGCGTCAACGATCAACAAAGTATCCGGCAAAGCGTGCACGAGCTTTGCGATTCCAGCGACGTCATGCCGCGCACCGGTGGAACTTTCGGTCGCCTGCATGTAAACGCAGCGGATATCCGGTGTCAATTTGCGGCGGACTTCGTCAAGCGAGAATGTTTCGCCGTAAGGAGCGGTCACGGTCTCGACGGAACAGCCGAACGCCTTCGTCAGTGAGATCCAGCGCTCGGCGAATTTTCCGGCGGTTAAGACGAGTACGCGGTCGTCGGGCGAAGTGAGATTCGAGACCGAGGCTTCCATAAAACCCGTCCCGGACGAGGTCAGCACCAGAACGTCATTCTTTGTGCCGATGAACTCTTTAATGTCAGCCAGCACGCGGGTGAACAGGGCACGAAAATCAGCCGTGCGGTGATGCGCGCCGTAGGAAGCGATCGCCGTCTGGGCCTGGGGCAGCAATGGCGTTGGTCCGGGAGTGAAAAGACGGTTCTTCTTAAGCATGGGAATGACCAGAATATGCGATGAGCACGGATTCGGGAAGCGATCGCAGAGGTTTAAAATCACGCCACGGCGGCTCCCAGCGTCGGCAAGAGGTTCTAACCTTTGCGACCTTGGCTCCGACCTCACACCTTTCCGGCGTTCTATAATTCCGCCATGCCTTTAATCGACCAGATCCAGAAAGACATCGTCGCGGCCATGAAGGCACGCGAAGAGCAGCGGCTTTCCACCTTGCGCATGGTCAAAACGGCGCTCAAGAACAAAGAGATCGACAAGATGGCGCCGCTCGACGACAAGGAATCGCAGCAGGTGCTCTCCACCCTGATCAAGCAGCGCAAGGAGTCGGTAGAGCAGTTCACCAAAGGCGGACGCCAGGAGATGGCCGACAAGGAAGCTGCCGAGATCAGGCTGATCGAAACCTATCTGCCGAAAGCTGCCGGGGATGAGGAAATCGTGGTCGGAGTGCGTGCCGCCATCGCCGAGATGACGCCTCCACCTGCCATGAAGGACTTGGGGACAGTAATGAAGACCGCAATGGCCCGGTTTGCAGCGGCGGGGATGCGGGTGGACGGGAAGGTGGTGAGTGAGGCGGTGAAGAAGGAACTGGCAGGGAAGTAGAAATCACTTTCCCCGCTGCCACTCCCGATATGCCTCGCTTTTCCCGATGCCGCGTTCTTTGGCGACTTTTTTCAGCGCTTCTTTTTCGTCCGCTTTTTCAGCGGACATGATTTCGCGGACGCGCTGCACCACGGTTATGGTATAGGATGCGGATGCGGTCGTGCCTTCCTCAGCCTTCGCGATCAGGAGGGTAATTTCGCCCTTGACCTCTCCGCGGGCCTTGAGTTTTTCGAGAATCTCTTTCGCACGCCCGCGCAGAAATTCTTCGTGCAGCTTCGTTACCTCGCGCGCGACTACGACATGACGGTCGCTTCCGAGCACCTCGGCTACGTCCGCAAGCGTCTCCAGTAGTCGGCGCGGGGCTTCGTAGAACACTTGCGTGCGTGGAGATTCCTTCACACTCTCGAGCAGCTTTCGGCGCTGACCGGATTTCGAGGGAAGAAAGCCACTGAAGCGGAAGGAATCGGTGGGCAGGCCGCTCGCCACCAGGGCCGCCAGAAACGCCGATGCCCCGGGAATCGGGATGACCGGGACGTGATGCCGGATCGCTAGCGCAATCAGGCGGAATCCGGGATCGGAGATGCCGGGCATGCCTGCATCGGTGACGAGCGCGATTTTGGCGCCCCCTTCGAGATCGACCACAAGCTCGGCGGCTTTGGTCATCTCGTTGTGCTCGTGGTAGCTGACGAGGCGCGTATGGATCCCGTAATGGCTCAGGAGCTTCAGCGTCTGGCGCGTGTCCTCACAAGCGATCAGGTCGACTTCTTTGAGCACACGCAGAGCTCGCAGGGTAATGTCTTCGAGATTGCCGATGGGCGTCGCCACAAGGTAGAGCGACGGGCCGCCAGGGGACGCGGCACGGTCGGAGCCATTGCCATCTTTCCCTTCTTCCTTTTCTTCCCGCATGCCGAGAGTCTAGCAGGAATGGGCAGTCTCGCCCGGAACCGGAGTCGAACCTGATTTATCAAATTTCTCAACTCATAGCTTCGCCTTTTATTCGCTTCATGCTAAACTGACCAAAATGGATACGACAGCCAACACTTTGCGCTCCAGCCCGAGGGTGTAGGCTACGGGAATTCCAACCCATTCCAGATTCATAGATTAGGAGCAGCCCATCATGGCCGAAGAGCGTACGCGATTAGAAGAGCGCAACATTGAACGAAACAACGAACGTAATAACGAGCGTGTCAAGGCAATCGATCTGGCGCTCTCGCAGATCGAAAAGCAGTTTGGCAAGGGTTCCATCATGCGGTTGGGGTCGAAGGAAGCGATCGTTCCGATCGCGGTGATTTCGACGGGCGCGATTTCGTTCGATGCCGCGCTGGGCGTGGGTGGAGTGCCGCGCGGACGCGTGATTGAGATTTTTGGCCCGGAGTCGTCCGGCAAAACGACCATTGCGCTGCAGGTGATTGCCGAGGCGCAGAAGGCCGGAGGCATGGCGGCCTTCGTCGATGCCGAGCACGCGCTTGATCCGGGTTATGCCAAGAAACTGGGCGTCGATGTCGACAACCTGCTGGTTTCGCAACCCGACTATGGCGAACAGGCGCTCGAAATTACGGAAGCGCTGGTCCGATCGAATTCAATCGATGTGCTGGTGGTGGACTCGGTGGCGGCGCTTGTCCCCAAGGCCGAACTCGACGGTGAAATGGGCGACAGCCACATGGGCCTGCAAGCACGACTGATGTCGCAGGCGCTGCGCAAGCTGACGGGAACGGTTGCGAAGTCGCGCACCTGCTTGATCTTCATCAACCAGATTCGCGAGAAGATTGGCGTGATGTTTGGTAATCCCGAGACCACGACCGGAGGACGAGCGCTGAAGTTTTATTCGTCGGTACGCATCGACATTCGCCGCATTGCTGCCATCAAAGACGGAGACATCGTCACCGGTTCGCGCACTCGCGTCAAAGTCGTAAAGAACAAAGTGGCAGCGCCGTTCCGCGAAGCTGAGTTCGACATTCTTTACGGCGAAGGCATCTCGCGCGAAGGTGACCTGCTCGATCTGGCGGTGACGAGCAATATCCTCGAAAAGTCGGGCTCGTGGTTCAGCTACAAAGGCGAGCGCATCGGGCAGGGACGGGAGAACGCGCGCGCCTTCCTGAAAGAGAATAAAGATACGATGGCGAAGCTCGATGCCGAAGTGCGCAAGTCTTTGGGGTTGACGCCGTCGACAGGAGCGCCGGTTCCGGCAGTCGTTCCGGCGGCAGCCACAGGGACGCAGGGACGCGTTACAACGATGCCGGCAGCTGCGGAAATGGCGAAGGCGCCGGCGGCGAGACGATAGCTGCAGAAGAGGGTTTGAAGCGATGGAGTACGGGCGCCCGCTGCCGCGCGGACGCCCGGCTCTCCATTGGTTCTCCCTACACACTCCATCACACACTGATTGCCTTCCCCGCCAACCCCCGCTTACAATCCTTCTTTCCTCGAACTCGTCTTCTGAGGTCATGTGAAGCGGATCAAAGCCATCTATCCCGGATCGTTCGATCCTCCGACCAACGGACATCTTGATCTGATCGAGCGCGGCAGCAAGATCTTCGACGAACTGGTGGTCGCCATTCTTCGGAACCCCGAGAAAGACCCTTTGTTCAGCGTGGCCGATCGTCGCAAGATGTTGGAAGCGATGACCTCGGATTTTGAAAACGTTTCGGTGGACACCTTCGACGGCCTCACCGTTGATTACGCGTTGCGTATCGAGGCGCGGGCCATTCTGCGCGGGATTCGCGCCGTCAGCGACTACGAATATGAACTGCAGATGGCGCTGATGAATCGCAAACTCCAGCCGGGATTGGAAACCGTCTTCATGATGCCGGCCGAAAAATATTCCTACCTGAGTTCGCGTCTGGTCCGGGAAGTGGCGCAGCTTGGCGGAAATATCGATTGTCTCGTGCCCGAAGTTGTCGGACAGAAGCTTCGTGAGAAAATGGATGTGGCTCACAAATTCGAGAATGGCGCGCAACCGACGGAGAAGACGCATTCCGACGGCAGAGGAAAATCCAGCAGAAAAGAGACGAAGAAGAGATTATGAGCACAGTCATGACGCCCGTCACCCATCCCATCCGCCTGACGGAACGCATCAATCGCATCGAGCCCTCCGCGACCATGGCGGTGGTAGCGGAGGCTGACAAGCTCCGTCAGCAGGGAATCGACGTCGTCGATTTTGGCGCTGGCGAGCCCCACTTTTCAACGCCGCAGCACATCAAGGATGCTGCGATTGCCGCAATTCAGTCGAACTTTTCGAAGTACACCGGCGTTGGCGGAACTGTCGAACTGAAGGATGCCATTGTGCATCGCCACGCGGTCGATTTCGACTCCGATTACCGGCGCGAAGAGGTAGCCGCTTCGGTCGGCGGCAAGCACGCGCTCTTCAACGTGATTTCCGTGCTCGTCGACCATGGCGACGAGGTCATTCTTCCCGTTCCATACTGGGTTTCGTTTAAAGACATCGTGCGCTACGCAGGCGGAAACTGCGTCTTCCTCGAGAGCGACGAGTCGCATGGATTTCGCGTGACAGCCAACATGGTGGCGAAACTCGTCACGCCGAAGACGAAACTGATCATTTTGAATTCACCTTCCAATCCGTCGGGCGCGGTGATGAGCTCCGAAGATATGACCGAAGTGATTCGATTTGCCCACCAGCGCGGCATCTGGGTCATTTCTGATGAGTGCTATGTCTACCTGAGTTACACCGGTAAGCGCTTCTCGGTGGGGTCGTTGCGCGAGTACCGGGATCGCTTTCTCGTCGTTGGTTCGCTTTCGAAAACTTATGCCATGACGGGGTGGCGGCTGGGATTCACGCTTGGCCCGGCGCCTGTTCTCACGGCGGTTCAGAAACTGCAGAGCCAGTCCACTTCGAATCCGACCTCGATCGTTCAAAAAGCCGCTGTCGCGGCGCTCAAAGGCCCGCAACAATGCGTCGATGATATGCGCGCCGAGTACATCAAGCTGCGGGATCACGTCGTGAAGGGATTGCGTTCCATCCCTGGAATCAAATGCACGACGCCGGAAGGCGCGTTCTATGCTTACCCCAACGTTTCAGAATTTTTCGGCCGTAGTGGGGTGAAATCTGCCTCGGACATCGCCGGCAAACTTCTGCGCGAAGTGCACGTCGCCACGGTTCCGGGAGAAGGCTTCGGAACGACAGAGCACATCCGCGTTTCTTACGCCACCTCAATGGCCGAACTCGACCGGGGGTTGGAGCGTATGCACAAATTCTTCGGTGAGCTGTAAGCGCATGCGCCGCGAGGAACCATGTGGCCGAGCCGCCCCTCGGGGCGGCGGTCCGGTCGGACGATGTCCGACAGCTTCCATCATTCCGCTGCAGCACGACTACCTTGATTTAGGCTGATTGCTCTCGCTTTCCATGAACCAACTCTATCCACTGCTGATGCAGCCCGCCTTCGACCCTCGCCCCTGGGGTACGCTCGATCTTTCCGCAATTTATCCCAATCATAAGTTCAACGAACCCATCGGAGAGGCCTGGCTCACCGGCGACAACTGCACGGTTACAAACGGTCCGCTGGCGAAACGCTCGCTCTCCGATCTGAGCCAGGAATTTGGCCCGGAGCTCGTGGGCACGGCTGCACGCGACCCGCAGCGTTTTCCGTTGCTGCTGAAGTTTTTGTTCCCCGAGGAGAAGCTTTCCGTGCAGGTGCACCCGGACGATGAAGTGGCGCAAAGCTTCGGCGAGCCTTGGGGCAAAACCGAATGTTGGTACGTAGCCCACGCCAAGCCGGGATCGCAGATCGCGCTCGGGCTGAAGCGGGGCGTCACGCGCAAGCAATTTGAACAAGCCATCCACGAAAACCGCGCCGAAGAGCTGCTCAATTGGATCAACGTCTACCAGGGTGAGATGATCTACGTCGGCGGCGGCACGGTGCACACGCTCGGACCTGGCACCGTGATTGTCGAGACGCAACAACAGTCCGATACCACGTATCGTCTCTATGACTATGGACGCCCTCGGCCGCTGCATCTCGAGCGCGGCCTGGCCTCGATCAAAGAGCGGACGGCTGCCGGCAAAGTGATCCGCCCCGCACCGGTTAGCATGAATGCCGGCAAAAGCCGGCGTTCTTCGATGATTGCTGCGCCATACTTTATAGTGGACTTATTCGAATTGAAGGACCCGCAAGAGTTCCGAACCGTTGAGTCCGAAGGCGATTCAGGCAAAACCTCGGTGCAAATACTGGTTGCGGTCGATGGCTGCGGAATTGTTGAGGTGCAAGGGCGGGATCCGGTGACGCTAGCCAAAGGCGATGCGGTTGTAATTCCGGCTGCCCTGAAAGAATTCACGGTTCGGCCGCAGTGGCAGTTGGAGTTCCTGAAATCAAGAGTGCCGGGCGGGATCGTGCCCGAGCCCGCCACGCGGATGTAGAAGTAAAACGATACGATGGAGGATTGAGGACCCGCTGTTCGGGCATTTAGCGTCGCCGCGCGCTACAGTCAAAGGCTTCGGCTCTCTCGTGTAAACGGTAGGCTTTTTACAATTGTGAAAGCGATCCCACACTTCTATCCCGTTATCCTTGCCGGTGGCCGAGGCACGCGCTTCTGGCCCTTGAGCCGTAAGCGTCGCGCCAAGCAGCTTCTGGCGCTCGATGGCAAGCAGACGATGATTCAGCAAACTGTGGCGCGCCTCGCACCGCTCGCTCCGCCGAGCCGCTTCTGGATCATCACCAATGACGATCTGCGCCCCGCCGTCCTGCGTCAGCTTCCAAAGCTGCCGGCGAAGCAGATTATCGCGGAGCCGGCCGGCCGTAACACGGCTCCCGCGATTGGGCTGGCGGCATTTCTTCTGCAGCGTCATGATCCCGAAGCCGTGCTCGGACTTTTTCCCTCCGACCACGTCATCGCCCAGTCGGCTCAATATCGCGAAACTTTAACCAGAGGAATTGAAATTGCCGCCGCGGGGGAAAATATCGTGGTTCTTGGCATCCGTCCCACGCGTCCTGAAACGGGTTACGGTTACATCGAGGCGGGTGTTGCCGAGAAAGACTTCCTGCATGTGCGCCGCTTTACGGAAAAGCCTGAGCTTCCGACCGCCCGTCAGTTTCTCGAGGCGGGTAACTTTTTCTGGAACAGCGGAATGTTTCTTTGGCGCGCCGACACCTTAGCGAACGCATTGCGCGAGCATCTTCCGAATACCGCGGCGCTGCTCGAAAGAATCGCCGCCGCTTACGGCACAAGCAAATTCGCGAATACTCTTCGCAAGCTGTACCCGCAGTGCGAAAACATCAGCATCGATTACGCGGTGCTGGAGCCCCGCTCCTCGAAGGGGGAGGGCAAGTCACGGATTGTTTGTCTGCCCTTTGACTTCGGATGGAATGACCTGGGCTCGTGGACCGCGCTACACGAGCACCACGCGGCAAAGGCGAAAGGGAGCGATAGGGGCCCGGTCTCGGGATCTGCGAATTTTGTGCTGAACGCGAGCAATAATTATGTTCACGCTCCCGGGAAATTCGTTGCCCTGGTGGGCGTGAGCAATCTGGTGATAGTCGAGACCGAAGATGCCCTGCTGGTCACGACCCTCGATCAGTCGCAGGACGTTGGCAAAGTGGTCAAGCATCTTGACGAAAAGAAGTTGCACAAGCTGGTGTGAGAGGCTAGTCTGGCCGATCACCGCCAACGACTGCCAACCAACTGCGATCGACCATCAACCAACAACTAACTATGTCCCAAATCAAATTCGGTACTGACGGTTGGCGCGGCATAATTGCCGACGACTTCACCTTTGACAACGTGCGCC
>Ga0302180_10000321_pt1 | contig 39458 bp, 37 predicted proteins | sample I_Palsa_E3_2_FD_200575 | JGI IMG/M metagenome (GOLD analysis project Ga0302180, IMG submission 200575) | Peat permafrost microbial communities from Stordalen Mire near Abisko, Sweden - I_Palsa_E3_2 | ecosystem: Environmental > Terrestrial > Soil > Palsa > Peat permafrost | place: Sweden...
CAAGGTCTGCGATGGGGCCAAGCTCGGTCTCGCATGATCGCGCCGTGACTGCAAGATCTCGGCGCCCTTGTGGGACTCCGACCGCGATGACATGTAGGTAGGACTCAGAGCGGAGCGAACTCCAAATGCAGCGCTTCGACACCCTGCATGATGTACGAAGGCGTGTACTGGAAGCGCCGGGCGTCGGGGGGTCCGTGGTGGCTTTCCGAGATCCGGATGTCGTCCAGGCGGTCAAGGATCCGATTCGTGGTTATCCGCGACTCGGATCGAACGAGCGGTCCTCCTGGGCACGAGTGTCGGCCGCGCCCGAACGCCACATGCTGCCCAGCGTTAGGGCGGTCCGGATGGAACTCCGCCGGGCATTCGAAACGGCGTTCGTCCCGGTCGGCCGCGCCAAGGAGAAGGACAAGTGAGCTTCCGGCGGGAATGTCGACGCCGCCCACCTGGGTCGACACCCGTGCCAGGCGGAAGTTCACCTTCGTGGGGCTCTTGAAACGCAGTCCCTCCTCCACGAAGTCGGGGATGAGTGAGCGGTCCTGTCGCAGGCGCTGCTGCAGGTCCGGCTGCTCGGCAAGGAGCTTGAGAAGGGCAATTTGGAACCGAGCCGACGTTCCTTGGCCCCCCGAGAACAGGATGGTACCGACGCGAACGACATCGATCACTTCGGGCAGCGATCCGTCGGGGAATCGTGCGTGTGCCATGGCCGTGAGAACGTCGTCGCGCGGCTCGCGTCGGCGGTCTTCGATGTAGGGCGTGAAGAACTCCTCCAAGAAACCCAAGATGTTGCCCTGCGGGATCTTTCCGAGTTTTCCTGCAGGGCCCTGTTCGACGACCCGTTGCCGTAGCACCCGGTGATCTTCCTCGGGAATCCCCAGCAGATCGGCAATCACGACCAGGGAGTAGGGCTGGGCGAAGTCGCCGGCGAACTCGCACGCGCCGCTGTCAACGAATCGGTCGATGAGCGCGTCAGAGGCTCGCTGCATGAAAGCCTCGTTCTCCTCTAGCCGCTTCGGTGTCAGCAGACGCATCATCAGGGCGCGGTGCGCGGTGTGCTCAGGGGGGTCGAAGGTTATGAAGTTCTCGCTGAAGGCGAACGTGTGACGGTATTTCTCGATCAACGCGCCGAAATCATCGGGATTGTCCGGCTCGTCCGGGAACTCGACGAAGGGACCAGCGAAGGAGTTGCATGAGGAGAAGGTCTCGGGATCGCGGCAGATCGCCGAGATCTCATCATGTCCCGTGACCATGAACGCTCCGTAGTGTGGCTCCTGCCACACGGGGCCCTTTTCCCGTACGGCCTCGTAGTAGTCGTAGGCGTCAGCCATCAACGACGGATCAGTGAAGTAGTCGACGGACGCGAGATCCACGTGGTCCTCCCGGCAGTTGCGATCTTCAAGATGCTTAAGCCATTTCGGATACGGCTGTCAAGACCCTGTAGCGACTGTCCTGGCCGCGAGCAGCCTGAAACCGCACGCCGCCATTGTCGCAAGCTTCTTGTGCCGATGCCTTACCCGATTCAGACGGCGAAAGCCTTTTGACCTGCACCAACCCTCGTGTTAGGCATACGTAGAGCACCTCGGAGAGACTCGTCGGAGTCTTTTGAGGGTGCCTGGAGGAGGTTCCAGGTTCGTGGGGAGACTCGATGGGAAAGTGGCCGTCATCACCGGCGCGGGTTCTGGCATGGGCAGAGCGACGGCCGCACTGTTCGCCGCAGAAGGGGCAAAGGTCGTCTGCGCGGACCGCAGTGGCGCTGAGGACGAGACGGCGAAAGTCATCGGTGATTCGGCGGTCGCAGTGCACGTCGACGTCTCCGTCGAAGTCGACATCCGGGAGATGATCGCCACTGCTGAAGAGCAATTCGGCAAGCTCGACGTGCTGTTCAACAACGCCGGATTCGGGGGCCCGATCATGCCTCTGCACGAGCAGACGCTGGAGAGTTGGGAGACGGTCCTGGGCACCAACCTCAGAGGCGTCTTCTTGGGGATGAAGTACGGCATTCAGGCCATGCTTCGCAACGGAGGTGGTTCCGTTGTCAACACTGCATCGACTGCCGGATTGGTCGGTATGAAGGGCCTCTCGATATATGGAGCAGCCAAGGCCGGAGTAATACAGCTGACGAAGGTCGCAGCGATGGACTACGCCGAGCTGGGCATCAGGGCCAACGCGATCTGTCCGGGGATGTTCTGGACTGGTCTGGTGAAAGGTGCACGGGACACCGGCACGGTCGGGGGGACACCGCCATCCGAGGCGTATCCGCCACCCATCAGTGTTCCCATGAACCGCTGGGGGGTGGCGACCGAGATTGCGAATACCGCACTGTTCCTGGCGAGTGACGAATCGTCATTCATCACGGGGGTGGCGTTACCGGTGGACGGGGGCTTCGTCTGCGCCTGAAGCAACGACCGAATCTGGTCCTGCTGAGGCTCCGCTGAAATCGGCCCAGATCGGCCGCGCTGTGCTGTGAGGGGTCGGTGGGCATGTACTGGTGCAACAGCCCGTTCGTGTTCTCATTGAATCCGCGTTGCCAGGGCGAATGGGGATTTGGGGATCTTTTCCCGCTGCTCGCGTTGGGTAGACGTCGCGGCGGACCATCCCTCACAGCCTCACTCAATTCTCCGATTGGAACTACGGTCCTGACGGAGCGTGAGGCTCTTGCTTCGCCTCGGCCGCTGCGTGCAGGACTGCGGCATAGGAGAAGATCCCAGACGCGGCGATGCTGGCGCCGGCGCCCAGATACCTTCGGCCATGGACCGAGGCAGTGGAGTTACCGGACGCGTACAGGCCGGGGATTACCTCACCACCCTGGCGCAGGACGCGGGCATGGTCGTCGGTCAGAACTCCGCCGGACGTTCCCACATCGCCGGGAAAGACCGCCACAGCGTAGTAGGGCGGACGGTCCAGTGGCCCCAAGGATGGATGGCTCGCCCAAGGATCGCCATAGAAAAGGTCCGATGCACGCTCACCTCGGTGGAAGTCAGGGTCCTGGCCGACCGAGGCGAAGCGGTTGAAGCGTTCGAGCGTGTCTTGAAGCGTGCCTGGGTCGACGTCCATCTGCTTTGCTAGCCCTTCGATGGTGTCAGCCTTCTTGATGAACCCGGCGGAAAGCCAGCCCTTCGGCGTAATCCGAGGGGCCGCCTTCCCTAGGGCGTAGTGGTTGCGATGGCGTTGGTCGAATACCATCCAGCTCGGAATGGCCGAGATCCCCTCGTGGTCCCGGCGGTGCATGGCCTGCCCGATCTCCATGTACGACATGTGCGCCTCGTTTACGAAACGCCGTCCGGAACGATCGACGATGATCGAGCCCGGTCGGGGTCGCTCCAGCAACAGCATCTGGGGTCCTGACGGAGAGGAGATCGCAGGCATCCACCAGGCGTCATCCATCAGCTCGACGGTTGCGCCGTGTCGGATGGCTATCTGGATCGCCTCCCCTGTGTCTCCAGGATTGGCGAAGGACCAGTCTCCAGCGTCAGCCAGTCCGAACTCTCGACGCATAGCTGAGTTGTGGGCAAAACCACCAGCATTGATGAGAACGGCACAGTTCGCCTTGATCCGCACGTTGCGGTCGCCTTCAACCAACACTCCCGTAATGCGACCATCCTCTTCCACAAGATCTGCCAAGGGAGATCCTGTCCACACTGGGATGCCGTGATCGAGCGTGATCTTAAGCAGCTGGCCGATAAGGGACGCTCCGTTCGCAAGGAGCTTCTGCCTTTTCAGCCGTCCGAGAACAGTACGCGTGACGACCCGCATCACCATCTTGGAGCTGGCCAATGAACGGAAACCCAGCGAGAAGAGGTGGACTTCACCCGCTGGAAGCACGATACCTCCGAATTCCTCGGCCAGGCCAGGTTGCAGCTTGGAAAGCCAGGGACCGAGTTGGCTACCCTCCCAGATTGCGGCTTCGATTGCCCGACCGCGGACACTGGCTCCGGGAGCTTCGTCGTGATAATCGCTGTATCCCTCGCAGCGAAGGAACTTCGCTCCTAGGCCCTCGAGAAACTCGATCATCTTGGGACCGAGGGTTATGTACGCACGGCGGCGCTCCTCTGAGGATGCGGGACCGACATCGCCGACGACGCTCTTGAAGTAGGCCATGGCGTCGTCGTAGGAGTCTTCCACGCCATCGCGCTGCATCAAAGGATTGTTGGGTATCCATAGGACTCCGCCCGACATGGCAGACGATCCCCCAACGACATCTCGTTTCTCCAAGATAATGGGTCGCAGACCCTGATGTTGTGCGGCCAACGCCCCAACGAACCCGCCCACGCCACTCCCGACGATGACGACGTCATACTCAGAATCCCAGGACATAATCAGGCCCTCCCCTGTTTGCCTTTGAATCAAGGTGACCGGCAGCGCGAAAATCGAATTCAGCGGAATTCACCATAGGCCAAAGGGTGACTCAGATATCCCTGTCGTTGGCGTTTCGTTGGTGCCACAGCAGTTGGCCCCAGCGGCTGTGGATTGCTGTCGGCGGCGCGCGTACACGTACTACTTCGACCTCATTGCAACTCACCGCTATCCGAAGTCCCGATCGACTGATCGGGGCGCTACTCCGGCATGGACGCGACCGAGCTCTGCCGTAAACCAGCTTGACGCATGTGAGTGCACCGACCGCCACTTATGCCGTCAGAATCGACACCGCGGCGATCCCTGGGGCCCCGTAGAGTTGCGCGTAACCGACCCTTGGCATGCCTCCGATCTGTCTGTCACCGGCCTCTCCTCGAAGCTGCCGCACCAGTTCGTGGATCTGCCGTAGTCCCGAAGCGCCAATGGGCTCACCGTTGGCTATTAGACCGCCGTCCGTGTTGATCGGAAGCGGTCCGCCAATCTCGGTCGCGCCATCTGCAATCAACTTCTCCTGTTCGCCGTCAGCGCAGAACCCGTTCTCAGCCATGTGTATGACTTCTGCCCCCGAATCCGTGTCCTGCAACTGCACGACGTCGACCTCCTCCGGTCCTATCCCGGCGGCCTCGTAGGCGGCGCGGGATGCAAAAACGGTAGGTGCAGGCTGCTCCTCGACCGCCGCCCAGCTGCTATGCACCTCGTAGGCCCCGTATCGGCGTGTGCGCAACTCGGTTGCCCGGAGGTATACAGGGCGCGATGTATAGCGGTGCGCAACGTCGGCGCGACAGAGAACGGCCGCCGCTGCACCCTCATTCGGAGCACAGAACATGTACTGCCTCAAGGGGTAGTTGAGCATTTGAGAAGAAAGAATCTCCTCCTCCGAAAGACGCTTGCGCCGAAAGGCGTTCTGGTTCAGGGAACCGTTTCGATAGTTCTTGGCCGCAACCCTGGCGAGGGTCTGCACAGAAATTCCATGTGTTTGCATATACCGGTTAATCTTCATGCCGAAGAATTTCGTAGTAAGGAACTGACCGATCTCTCCGTACCAGACGGGAGCCATCACAACTCGAGGGTCCCCCGTGAAGGCACCGGGAACGTGCTTGTCCATGCCGACTGCGACACCAAGCTCATACTTTCCGAGCCGGATCGCGTCTGCGGTCACCGACAATGTGCTGGCGCCGGTAGCACATCCGTTGTAAACGTCCGTGAAGGGGATGCCTGTCATACCGAGCAGGCCAACGATGGCATCGGGAAAGTCGGTGTCAGCGCTTCCCCCGAACGCGAACTGCACGTCGTTCCAGGCGATGCCGGCATCAGAGCACGCCGCCGCGACGGCCTCGGCACCCATTTCGATAGCGGTCTTGTCTCCAAAGCGGCCGAAGGGGTGCAGACCCACACCGACAATCGCGACGTCATACATTGTGCATTCCCCTTATTAATTGTATTGGAGCTTCACGCGGGCGCGAAGGCGTGGACCAGTACCTCGCTTCCGTCGGCGTCGACACGAAATGGCACCACAACCAACTCCATATCCATTCCGAGCTGCAGCTTGTCGGGGTCACTCTCCGTCAAGCGAGCCTCGACCCGCACCTCGTCACCAAGCTGCACCAAGCCGACCCCGTATGGCTTGAAGGTCTCCGGCGTCTCATCCCCTGCGTAAGGTTCCTTGGGAAGGAACTCCTGAGTGGTCCACGAGACCAAAATCCCCCGACGAGGCAGCAGGCGCCGCTCCATCTCCACCTGGCCGCAACGAGGACACGATCGCTGCGTGGGAAAGGTGATTGCGCCGCACGACGGACACCGACCGCCGATCAGCTGTGGAGCATCCGATGGCCACGTGAAGACGTCTTGGGCGAAGGGCACCTGAGCCCGAGCCGCAGAGGCAGTCATGGAACTAGACCGAAACATTGGTCGACGATGGGGTGTACCGAGTCCGAGACGACTTCTCCAGCCTCCGTAGTCATGTTCTCAACCTCGTTTCCCGACATTCATTTTATCACTATCGGATTTCGTAATCGGATTTCGTAATCGGATTTTCGTACCCTGGTGGCTAACCGGTTGGCAGCCACTTGGTCATGTGGTTGTACCGTGTGGGCTCGGAGCGCCGGCGAGGCGCATGCGGCCGACCCGTGCGACGAAGTACCACCCCTGTTCGTCACGATGGAATCGGTCGTGGAAGATGCCGCAGGCGATGGGCTGCAGTGCGAATTCCTCCGTGGCCCGGAACACCGTGCTGTAGCACCGCGATTCAGCAGTATGGAGAGACTCGCCGATGTCGACGACCGTATTGGACACGACATGGTGCGCCTTGGGAGTGCCATCCTCATAAATCCGGGTCGCGGACGAAATCGCCTGACGAAAGGCGTCTCGATCGGTCACGTCGAGTATGACGGTGTCGCCATCGACATACTGGACATGGGCTCGGGCGAAGAAGTCGGCCTGCCGGTCAAAGTCGCCGGAGTCAGCAGCATCGAACTGCTCCAAGATCAGTCGCTGAATGTCTCGTTCCGCTTTGAGCCGCTCGACATCCCGGACAAGTGCCTGCAGCTGATCGCCGTTGGAGCCGGTGGTCATATCATCCCCCTTCGGTCCTCTGAATGAGCTCGTCTCCGCTTTCAACGAAGCAAGGCCCCCCATTCCAATTCCTGCGTAAGGTGGCGCATCCGTACCGGACGCCAATACGACGAATGCCGTACAACTGTTACATGACCCTGGGAGTTGGTCAATCAACTTGCAGGCCCAGCGGTGTCGCGTCAACACTCACGCGAGCCCAGCGCCGAGGCCCTGGGCCGCGACGAGGCCCTCTTGGTGCACCATGCCAGCGAGCTGCGCTCGAGCCGTTCTTGGGGGTGCTGACCCCCTGGTGGCAGCTGGCCGACCCCGAGGGGGCCGAGGAGGCCGACCGCGAGGGGGCCGAGGAGGCCGACCTGGCCCGCCTGCTGCACCCGACCACGGCAGAGTTGAGCTTTGGCAGTTACAGAGTGTGCCCCGCATGCGGGATCGTCGAGAACAGGGCTCGCAGCTCGTCTTTGAGTACCTTGCCGGTCGGGTTGATGGGCAAGGAATCGACAGTGTTCACGTAGCGCGGAACCTTGTAGTTCGCTAGTCGCTCTCGGATGTAACGCATGACGAATTCGGGGGGGAGCTCAAGACCAGGGACGGGTACGACGAATGCCGCTCCTACCTCTCCCATGCGGTCGTCGGGCACACCAACGACCGCCGCCTGGCTGATTTGCTCGCACGTCATGAACACGTTCTCTACCTCGGCGGGTGCCACATTAAAGCCGCCGGTGACATAAATGTCCTTCTTGCGGTCGGTAATGCGGATGTAGCCGTTCTCGTCCACGGTGCCGACGTCACCGGTCCGAAGCCAACCGTCGGAAAATGCGGCGGCCGTACTCGCAGGGTCCCCGAAGTACCCACTCATTTGGGCGTAGCCCCGCACCCACAGTTCGCCCTCGGCGCCACGCGATAGCGGCTGGTCGTAATTGTCTACGGTGATGACTTCCATGCCGTCGAGCACCTTGCCAACAGTGGTCGCGACCAATTCTGGGCTGTCCCCGGGCAAGCTGAAGGAGATGACAGCGTGATTCTCCGTCAAGCCGTACCCGCTGAGGACTCTGTCGATGCCGAGGTCGTCCTGCAGCCGTCGTACCAGGGTGACCGGGATGGAGGCGCCACCGACAATTGCTGCCCTAACGGACGAGAGGTCGTGCTTTCTCCGCTCTGGATCGTCTAGCAACGGCCAGAACATCGTGGGCGAGCCTGGCAAATGGGTAATGGCGTGTAGCTCGACCATCTCCATGACCTTCTTGCCGTCAAAGACCGCCAGAGGGTAGGTGGTGGCGCCTGCCAGCAGGTCGACCAGCCACCCAGCCTTATAGCCAAAACAATGAAAGAACGGGAGGCCGATCAACACTCGATCGCCTTCGCTCACTCCGAACGAATCATTGAACGCGCTGTAGGCGCGCAGGCTTGCGCCGTGGCGAAGCATCACCCCCTTCGGGGTTCCGGTTGTGCCCGAGGTGAAGATGACGTCAGAGACGTCCTGAGGGCCCAGCTTCGCAAGTCGATCGGACGTAACCACCCGCGGAACCGATGACCCGCGACGTAGGAAGCCATCCCACTCCGGACGACTCTGCTCTCCGGGATCCGGCAACAGAACCGGGTCCGCGATCGCTCGAAGGGTTGGATTGGCCTCCTTGATACCCTGCAACCGCTCACCACCGATGAAGCCGTCCGCCACAAGAAGCAGGCTGGCATCCACGGCGCGCAAGATGGGTTCCACTTCCCGAGCTGTAAATCGGGTATTGATCGGGACCAGCCACGCCCCACAAGCAAGGATTCCCAGGGCGGATGTGATCCAGACGGCCGAATTCGGGGCCCATAGGGCGATCCGGTCGCCAGCTTGGACCCCGGTCGATATAAGGGACGACGACACCGTGAGCATCTGCTCTTTCAGCTCGTCAAACGAGAGGTAGATCTCGCCGTCCACGATCGCGATTCTGTCGCCGAAACGTTCTGCACTCCGAAGCGCGACTGCGGGGATACTGTTCGGATAGCTCGATGCTCTCCCTCCCATGCGGTGCCTCTTTCGTGGTGAAGACGAAACGGTTCAATGAGTGCTGGAGACCAAGTCCTTACCCGTACTGGCAGTTGACAAAAGCCGCGGTCCACTGAGCAGATGATTTTGTCTAACTGTCGCCATCAGGGTGGAGATGGTGTCGTTGCTCGACTTGGGTGTCACGAATCGCATGAGACAACATTTCTTCCCGTAACGGCCCCATCGAGCATGGCGGAGAGCACGCCGTCCAGTTGGTCGAACTCGATCGTGTTGCCGATGCTTGTAAGACCCTGGGGTTTTAAGTTTGTGGCCAATCGACCCCATACCTTCCGACGGCGGTCAATTGGGGTTTGCACGGAATCGATGCCAAGGAGTGAGATGCCACGGAGGATGAACGGCATCACCGTCGTCGGGAGCTTCACTCCTCCCGTCACTCCGCTCGCAGCAACTGCACCTCCGTAGCGGATCTTCGATAAGACATTAGCAAGGGTCACTCCACCGACGCAGTCGACTGCGGCCGCCCAAAGCGTCGATTCGAGGGGGCGTCCCACCGAATTGTCCAGCGTCGTCCGGTCGATAATGCCTGCCGCTCCTAGGGAGCGCAGAAAATCGTGACTTTGAGGCTTTCCGGTGCTCGCCACCACTTCGTACCCAAGGCCAGCGAGAAGATTCACAGCTGTGCTGCCGACACCTCCCGTCGCTCCCGTTACGAGGACTGGGCCGCTTTCAGGCATGACGCCATGCTCTTGGAGAGCGATAACCGAGAGTGCCGCTGTGAATCCCGCGGTCCCGATCACCATCGCCTCGCGAGTGGTGAGACCGACCGGCAATGGCACGAGCCATTCCGCAGGAACCCGTGCCATCGTTGCGAATCCACCATGACGAGAGACGCCGATGTCATAGCCGTGGGCGAGGACAGCTGTGCCCGCAGTGAGGTCGCCCGCATCCTCAGCCAAGGAGCCGGCAAGGTCGATGCCAGGGACCAATGGCGAGATGCGCGCTACTTTTCCGTCGGGAGTGGAGGCGAGCGCATCCTTATAGTTCACGCTCGACCACTCAACGTTGATCAGCGAACCGTCCCCTGGCAAGTCGGTGATGGGCAGCATTGTGGGGCTGCGTTCAAAGCCATTGTCGGCGTTGGTGACGACAAAAGCACGGAAAACGTCACCGCTCATTGCGTGCCTCCTCGAAGCGTTTGCAAAGAACGAACCTCAGGGCCGCGCCGGCAGCAGTGCTGCGGTCACAACGATCGGTATGTCTCGGCATGCACCGAAACGCCCCTGGGCGATTGGCAGATGACTGTGTTGCAAACTTCCTCATGTGACGTCCGTTCGAGGGCTTCGCCCTCTTGCCGGGCGTGCGGGAGAGCGATGGGACCGCGTAATTCTCGTCGTGCCGAGCTTACCATTCGCAATCCGCCTTCCGAGGGGAACGCCGACCCTCACGGTGGCAATTCCCAACGTCTTGTGCTGCATTCGGACCTCAGCGTTCAGGCTTCGCGGGCGAAGCCTCCGAGTACAGTCTCTCGAAGTGCCTGGCTCAAATGCGCCCAAACCTGATGGAGGGCGCCCGTTCCGGGAGTATGAGGGCTCGGACGGGTTTGTCCTATTTCGAGGGGATCTCGACGGCTGGATAGACGCGCACCGCAGTGAGCTACTCGAGCGCATTGAAGGAAGCAGTCTGATGGACGAGGTCGTCCGCACGAGGAGAAATCAGAGGCTTCTCTGGGACGCCGGTTGGTTACGGTGCGGATGGCCACTGTCAGTGGGCGGATTCGGGGGATCGGCGATTGTGAGGTCAGCGGTGTCGGAAGTGGTGTCCATCAATCGTTTGGTGCATGGCACTGTATTCGCCGTCACGGAGGTATTGGTTCCAAGCGTGATCACGGCTTCGCCGCGCCTGGCGGAGTCGTACGCAAAGGATTTTCTCAACGGCACCGAGGGCTGGTGCCAGGGATTCTCGGAGCCCGATGCCGGGAGTGACTTGGCTTCGCTGAGATGTCGGGCGGTGGACGAAGGCGACGACTACTGGGTTGTCTCTGGTCAGAAGATATGGACGAGTTACGCGCAGTTCGCTTCCAAGATGCTGCTGTTGGCCCGTACGGGAACGACAGAGAGTCGGCATCGTGGCATTACGGCAATGCTTGTGGACATGGAGTCTGAAGGAGTAACCGTCAGGCCCCTGAACGCCATAACCGGCGAGGAGGAATTCTCGGAGACGTTCTTTGATGATGTACGCGTTCCTAAGAACCGGCTAGTCGGGGAGTTGAACGGGGGCTGGGGAGTGGCGATGAGTATGTTGCGTTCCGAACGAGGACCCATCTTCTGGATGCTCTCGGCTTGGGTGTTAGGCGAATTTGAACGACTGCTCGACTCGGTTGGGGTCACTGGGGAAGACGACGAAATCGTGGGGCACGCTCTTGCGTCGATCGCCGGACTTCGCGCCCGGAGTTGGACAACCCAGCACCGCGCCGCGCTCGACATCGTGCAGATCCCAGAGACTTCGATCGACAAGATCCTGATGGCATCCTGTGAGCAGGAGCTGTTCGATATGGCTCTCTCCCTGCTCGATGGCCGTGTCGAATTCGGCGACGATGATGCTGCGAGGGCGTGGCGCGCTGAATATATGTATTCGCGCGCAGCGACCATCTATGGAGGTACGGCCGAGATCCAGCGCAATATCGTGGCCGATCAACTCCTGGGTCTTCGGAGTCTCGGTTGATCGACCCTGATTTTCGTTCTGACCTACACCGCTCCTTCGCCAAGGCGCTGAACCACTCTGATCAAACGGTCGCCCGAGCCCAGCTGCTCGCCGCGGGCTGGCTCGATGCGCTCAGTGCCGATGAGCCTTTTGCGGTGGCTCTCGCATTCAGGCTTCAGGGTGAGACCCGCAGGGATGCAGCGTTACTTGACGATGTCATGGCGTACCACCTTTGCCGGCAATGGCCGGAAGTGATCGGGGATCTTGCGATTGCCTACCCACTGGCTGGGCGTTCCTCCGATGCGTTACCGGGCGCGCATGTCGTGTTGCCCGGTCATCGTCAGATTGGGCGACTCTTGTGGCTGACGGATCTCGGTGGAGGCTCGATGGAGCTCATCGAATTAGACGGTGAGCTGGTCGGGTCGGAGGTCCAGGGGGCAGATCCCGACTTCAATCTGCTCGCTCTTTCCGAGCGACCCAGGGGGCAAGCACGGCAACCACCGGGCTCGGACGAGGCGGGTTCAATTTGGGATGAAGCGTTGGCAGCCGGTCGGCTTGCCGTTGCCCACCAGATGGTCGCCGGCGCGCGGAAGATCCTCGAAATCGCGTTGGAGTATGCCCAGGACCGAACGCAGTTTGGCACGCCGATCGGAACGTTTCAGGCAGTCAAGCACCGGTTGGCGGAGACGCAAGTGGCCATTTCGGCGGCCAACGCCGTCTCGCTGGCCGCATCAAGCACCCAGACCGCCAACGGTGCAGCCTTGGCGAAGATCTTGGCAGGGCGGGCGGCGAGAGTGGCAGCCAAGAACTGCCTGCAGGTCTTCGGCGGCATCGGCTTCACCATGGAACACGAGTGCCATAGGTACATGCGACGAAACCTGGTTCTCGACCGCCTACTCGGCGACCCACGAACTCTTGAGCGCCAACTCGGGCAGCAGGCGCGGGCGGGATCCCTGAGGGACGACCGGATCGTCGACCTGCATCATCCTTTCCGCATCGAACTGCTGGCATTGCCAGGAGCAACTCCCGTCTGACCCGGGCTCCTCTCAAGCAGCCAACCCGAGAAGATCGCAGAGACGGTCGGCATGCCAAGCGGCGCTGCCGAAGAGGACGGCATTGGACCTCACCCGGCGTAGATACAGGTGGGAGGGGTTCTCCCAGGTCATGGCGATGCCACCTAGGACTTGCATGCAATTCTCGACGATCCGAGGACAGTGACGAGCAACGAAGGCCTTGGCGATGTGGGTGGCATAGTCAGTGTCCGGGCTTTCGTCGGCGAACGCGCGAACTGCCCCCCACGTGGCCGCTTGCGCAGCCTCGAGCCAGGTTGCACCGTAGGCCAATAGGTGTTTCACGGCTTGGAACGACCCGATCGGGCGCCCGAAAGCGACTCGTTCGCGTGCGTAGGAGACAGCCATTTCAAGCACACGGGCAGTAGCCCCCACACTCTCTGCGCACTGCAACACGACGGCCAGATTGAGCTGGCGGGAAACCTGGGCTCTCGCATCCGCCGGGTTGCCGAGGACGGCGTCGTGAGACACGTAGACCTCGCTGAACTCCACGTCCGAGAGGCAGCGACCGAGGTCGGCCGAAACAAGAGTGGTTCTTGTGAGTCCAGGAGCATCGCAGGGGATAAGCAGTTGGACGACGCCATCATCGTAGCGGCAGGTGACCAACACCTGGTTGGCGATGTGAGCGTCTTGCACCCACCGCTTGACGCCCCTCAGCACGTATCCATCGCCTCTCCTATAGGCGGTGACGCCGATACCTCCGGTGTCCCAACCTCCGGGACCATCGGCGATCGCCCACGTCGCAATGCTCGAGCCGTTCACGAGGTTTGGCAGGATGGCCTCTTTTTGGGCTTCGGAGCCCACCCGGACCACGGCGTCGGCGGCGACTGAGATTGGAAGTAGCGGCCCGGAATAGAGAATTCGGCCGAACTCCTCGGTCAAGATCGCGGCTCCGACGACGCCCTGCGAGCCCAACCCAGCACCTCCATAGGCTTCCGGCACGAGCATGGCGGTCCATCCCAGCGAGGCCGCGTCGTTCCACAGGTACTGATCGAACCCGTTCCCCGTAGACGCCATCTCGCGGACCCTCTCCATTGGCGACCGAGAATCCAGGAATGCCCGTGTGGAGTCTCGGAGCATAAGCTGTTCCACTGTCGGATCAACGTCCATGTCCATTCCTTTTCTCTCGATAGAGCGAAAATCCTACGTGTCAGATTTCCCTGGCCGTCTATCGGCGGCGCCGCCGAGGATCCATTCAACTGTGAGTCTGGTCAGTTGAACAGCCCCACAACATTGGCCCCGTCGGACCGGGTCTGACCCTCTCGTGAGCCTTGCTGTCTCTGGTGGGCGCTTGAAGGCGCTCACCGCGAAGACCCCATTGCCGCTTTAGGTCCCGGTGAAGGTCGGTTTTTCCTTTTGAAGGAAGGCTTGAGCGGCGTCGTGGTTGTCCTTGGTCATCTGAGTGAGGTTTTCGAAGGCTCCGGCTCGGTCGATGACTGCGCTGGCGGTTGCCTTGAGGGCGGTGTTGATGGAAGCCTTCGTCCACTTGATGGCATATGTGGCGCCCGAGATGAGCCGTTTGGCCATTTGGTCCACGGTTTGGTCCAGCTCGTCATCGGGGATGGCGTCAGTAATGAGTCCAATATTGGCAGCCTCGGCGCCTTTTATGGGGTCGCCGGTCAGGAGGTAGCGGCGGGCCCGGGCGTATCCGATCAACTGTGGCCAGAGGTAGCTGCCGCCATCGCCGGCAACAAGGCCGACGGAGACGTGGGGGTCGGCGAAGGTGGCATCGGGGGTGGCGTAGACGAAGTCGCAAAGTAGGGCGAGAGAGCAGCCGAGTCCGATCGCGGGGCCGCGGACCTTGGCGATGATGGGTTTTTCGAGGTCGAGCAGGCTGGTTTGGATGCGGCGGTTGGCACGGCCGGCGTGTGCTGAGACAACCAGGTTGCGGTTTTGTGAAAGTACCCAATTGAGGTCCCCGCCGCCGCAGAAGTAACCGCCGGCTCCGGTCAGGATGACCAGTTCGCAGTCATCGTCGAGATCGAGATCGGTGAAGATGGTCGCCAGTTCGTCGTGGAGCTCACCATTGATCACGTTTCTGACCTGAGGGCGGTTCAAGGTGACGGTGACGACCGGTCCGTCTCGTGTTATCTCGAGTTGGCCGTATTTCGAGTAGTCCATGGTTTCCTTGTTCGGTTGGCCCGAGCCGGAGCTGGGGAGGGCTTCGTTTGATTGTCGTGGAATGGGCCGGTGCGGTCAGGAGTTGGTGAGAGGGACAAGATTCCGAGCGTTGTCGTGCATTATCTTCCGGATGGTTTGCTGGTCGAAGTCTTTGAGCGAGTGGGTGAAAAGGACTGGTTCGGGTAGACCATCGGTGTGGGGGAAGTCGGAGCCGAAGAGGATGCGGTCGGTCCCGATGGCTTGAGCAAGTCCGGTGAGGTCTTCGCGTTCGAACGGGGTGACCCAAACGTGTCGCCTGAATACATCTACGGGGTGTTCGTCGAGCTCGCCAGAGCCAGCTTGTTCGAGATGTAGTAATAGTTCCGGTACCCAGGCACAGCCAAGTTCGATTGAAGCCATGCGTAGGGTAGGGAAGCGTTCGAAGAGTTTGGAGTAGATCACGGAGGCCAGGGTGTCGTGGATGGGTCTGCCCAGCCCGCTGATGACTTGTTGCACGGGGGTGATGTTGCGGGCGGGGACGTTGACGTTGCCCCAGCCCCAAAGGTGGGCCATTTGGTAGCGATAGCCGTCGTCGGAGGCGTGGAAAGCGACGGCAGCGTCGGCGTCGGCTACGGTCTGCCAGAACCGGTCGTAGAGGCGGTCTCCTGGAGATCGACCGGCTATGGGTCCGGGACGGAGATTGATGACCCGCGCTCCTCGGTCGAGGACGAATTCGAGTTCGTCGACTGCACGGTGGGGATCCAGCAAAGAGAGCATCGGCACGGCGTAGAGCCGGTTCTTGAAGTTGAACCCCCAGTCGTCGTCCAGCCATCGGTTGAACGCGCGCAGATTGGCATAGGTGGCATCGACGTCGTCGGCCAACAACTGCTCCACGCTCACTCCCAAGGTCGGAAAAAGCATCGTGGCCTCTAGGCCTTGGCGATCCATCAATGCCAAGCGGGCATCTCGCTCGCGATACTCGGCTCGTGCCGGTTCCAGCTCCCCGTATCCCTTGCCCTCGAGAAGAACTCCAGGGCTGCCCACTCGCGAAAAGGTGTGGTCGGCGCCTACGTAGCGGTTCATCCGATCGCCGAAGATCAGCCTTCGGGCTCCTCCTTCGACCATTTCCACCCAACGCGGAGCGTTATGAACCGACCCCGGATCCATGTAGCGCAAAAAGGCGTCCTCAGACTCGTAGTAATGGTTGTCGGCATCAAAGAGCTGATAACCCAACTCCTCGAGCTCCCGTGCACGATCCGCACTTGTCATCTGCATACCGCCAATCCTACAAATAGAGGGTGCCCACACCAGCAACACGTCCTAGAATTCGCGCAGTTGGTCGACCTTTGGCAATGCCGCCCGATCAGGTCCGGTTTCGTCCAGATCTCAGGTCGCTGTATACTCGCACCCCAATGGCTGATTTCCAGTCATCTGCTGTTGGCGCAGACTCGGCTGACTGGGCCGAGTCAGTCGAAGCTGGTCGCGGGTCCGACCTTGTCGACAGATTCAGTTTGAGTCACCAGATCGCCGAGAGGCTGCGCAACGACATCGTGCACGGCAGGATTCCAGCCGGCACGCACCTGGTTCAAGACGAGCTATGTGAGCGCTTCGGCACTAGTCGGATGCCAGTTCGCGACGCGCTGCAGCAACTGACGCACGAAGGATTACTTCAGCAGCAAGGACAGCAGCGCGTCGTCATTGAGCTGGGAGCTGAAGATCTACAGGAAGCGCTCGCGCTCACCGCTGTGTTGCACGGATGGGCTGCTGGCCGCGCTGCCGAACACGCCACCGACGCCGAGATCGAAGAACTTGCCACCGTATGCCAAGCCGCTGTCGACACCGAGGATCCCTACGAGTTCGCCCAGTTAGGAATGCAGTTCCATCGCCAGATCAATCTCTTGGCGCACTCCCAACGACTCGTCCGCACCCTCATCGGCATCCAACAAACCGTGCCGCGGACAATTCCCTTCACCATCCCTGAAGAGGTTGGACCCAGTAAAGAGAGATTCCGGGCAATCCTGGCGGCTATCCAGTCGCACGACGCCCAGCGGGCGGAACAACTGACCCGCGCCAACCTCACGATCGGTGTCGAACTCCTCCTGCGGTCGTGGGACAGCGCCACCAGTCCCAGGTAGGACGACTCCTCCCGGGCCACTCCGAGCGAGCGCAACGCAATGTGCAACTGACCGTCTTGGTCAGTAGAGCCCAACCAGTACGGGCTGTCGAAGCCCGATACTCAATGACGTCCTCCAATGTCGCGCACGTTCGTTGAGAGGGCCGCGATCTTGGATGAGCGCGGCTGGGAAGACGGGGATCTCGCGTCAGCCTTGAGGTGGCGGGATTCGTTGCGCCGCGACCGAAGGCCATGCAGCTCGACTAAATAAGCCACCGTCAAGGTGAATCACCTCACCGGTGATGATGGAGGACCGGTCAGAACACAGAAATACGACTGCCTCTCCAATCTCCTCCGCAGTGCCAGACCGACCGAGGCAGTTGATGGAGGATGCAACCGATCCGACGTCGCCCCCAATAACAAAGGGCAGGATGGCATTTGCCCGGATGCCCTGTCTCCCGTACCGTGACGCCACGAATCGCGTGAGCGCGTTCAAGGCCGCCTTGGTAACCCCGTACCCCAAGCGGACATCCTCGGCGACCATCGAGGCCGCGGAAGAATTAAAGACGAACGCGCCTCCGCCGTTCTCCACCATTGACGGAACCACCAACCTGGCGATCGATAGAGCACCTCGGAAATTTATAGCCATCGTCTTCTGCCAGAGTTCCTCGTCAATGTCGAGGGTATCGTGCGAATCATCGTAGGCCGCAGCATTGTAAAAGACGGCGTCAACCCTGCCGAACTCAGCCATGGCGGTCTGTATGGCGGTCGTAATCTGATCCTCTACAGCGAGATCGCACTGTAGTGCTAGTGCGTCTCCACCGTTTGAACGAATTGCTTCAGCAACGGGCTTGATCGTCTTCTCGCGCCGGGCGGCGAGGGCAACACGCGCGCCCTCACGGGCAGCGACCAGCGCAGTGGCCTTACCCATCTGCGGACCCACACCAGCCACGAAGAGGACCTTTCCATCGAGAAGTCCGTTGCCGCGTGTCATTCGTTCTTCCGTTCTAGGTGTCTGTGTCCGTTCCCTCAACCCGTCGACCTATGAGACCGACATTGAGGTCAAATTGGCAGCTCGACCTCTACGTGGCCACTCGCCAGAACCACGTCGTCCTGGTTGATCATGCTGATGCCAATCTTCGCCAGATTGACGCCGAGCAGCGGCTCCCAGCGGATGTCCTCCACAACGCCGTTCAATAGCGCGACATCTCCCTCGAATGTGGGATAGCGGTAGTTGATCTTTGAGTGACGGACGAAGCCGTTATCGCCCGCCCAATAGGCAACGTAATCGATCACCCAAGCTCCCATCGAACTGCCGTAGCCGTAGTGGCGGGGAAGGCCGACGAGGCTCGCTTTCGACGCGTGTGTATGGCCACTGGCTGGACCGCGATCCATTCCGCCGATCTTGTTCGGCCTCATGTCGTCGTCGTCGCCGGTGAGCTCTGTGAGCCATCCTGCATCGTTGCCGTAGTAGGGCTCCTCGATGAAGTAGGTGCCCCATGTCGAGAATGTGAAGGTCCGGTATTCGATACCGAACTGAACCTGAGTGTGAGGTCCCATCGGTCGAACGGGCAAAGTGTCACCCACCTTGACGTCCCGGGGACCCTCACCGTTCTTGCCCGACGCGACCCACGACACTCGCTGGCGTTCGATTTCAGCTAGCTGCGCATCGGTCCAGGTTGGCCCAGTCTCACCGTAGTGCCCACGCTCTCGCGCCAATTCTGGTAGGTACCGCACCATCGTCGACCGCTGTTTGCCGATGTTCTCCTGACGCTGGTTGTAATACGTCGTATCTCCTCTTGCGAACATCGTCGGGCCGGCGAACTTCGTGTCGCTGAGGGTGTAACCGTCGAACCGACGCTTTACACGCACGAGATCCCCTGGGCGGATCCGTGGCCCGTAGAACCAGAATTCATCGCCGCCGAATACGACGTGTGATCCGGGTATCCTTCCGACTATGGCAGCTGCAGCGCCATGACCGACATCACAGCACACCATGAAGGACTGCGGGGCAACGATTTCGCCGAAGCGGGTCTGATGTGCCGCCTCTTCATCGAAGTGACGGGGATTCAAGTAGTCCATCGTCTGTACCCAGCGCCGGATATCGATGAGTGCGACGGGCTCCTTGAGCTGGCCTCCACCGACTTCCTCTCCGACGTGCTTGTCGACGTCGCTCGTGTCGAGTGTTTGCGCCTGGTCGCTCATCTTGCTGTGTGCCTCCGTTCCAAGTTCATTCTGCATGACTCATATCTGAAGCGCCAGTAGACGTCGGGGCCCGAAAGGTGCACGCCTACGGATGACGCGAAGCGTAGCCGCCGTCTACCGTGATCACCGCACCGTTGATGTACGACGCGCGGGCGGAACACAAGAAGGAGGCGACCTCGGCGATCTCCATCGGCTCACCGACCCGATGCATCGGTATCTTTTTCTCTAGTTCGTCCTTTATGTAGACGATGTCCTTACCCATACCTTCAGTGATCACCCACCCGGGACAGATCGCGTTGACGCGGATACCATCGCCACCATGCTCGAGCGCTGCAGCCTTGGTGACCGCGATCACTCCGGCCTTCGCCGCTGAGTACACGCTGGTGCGTGGACTGGCATTCAGACCGGCAAGTGACGACCAATTGATGACGACCCCACCTCCGGTCCGCAGCATGGCCTTGACGCCGTGCTGTGTCCCGAGAAACACGCCGCGCATCATGGTGTCCATCCCGAGGTCATAGTCATCGCGGGCGATGTCGAGGAACTTCTTCCCCATTCCTATGCCGGCGACGTTCAGTACCGCGTCGATTCGACCGAACTGTTGGACGGCGGCATCCATCATGGCTATGACCTCAGCCTCGCTGCGAACATCGCAATGAATCGGGATTACGGCGTCACCAAGTTCGGCCGCCGTGGCCTGTTCCGCCCCGGAGATGTCTGCGGCAATGATGGCGCGGGCTCCCTCACGGACAAAAACCTTCGCTGATGCCTTGCCCATTCCCGAACCAGCGCCGGTTATGACAACGACCTTGCCGTCGACCTCACCCATCCCTTCCCCCCCAACTGTCCAGCACCGTGATACCGACGGACTCGTGCCCCCTGGACTCAGCTCACGTCCAGGTGCTGTGCTTCCGGAAGGCGAGCGTGGGCAAGCCCCTCGGGAGTTCCGTCGGTCGAGTTGCCAAGTCTCCAGCTGTCGGAGCTGCGATCCGACTTGCGACGGCATGAAGCTTCTCAGGGTCAAACCCGTAGACCTCCATAGCTGTCTCACCTGCCATCTTGCGCATGGCGGGTTCGGCGATCTCACCGAATGTGTTTCGGAGCGCGAGCCGGCCTGCGGTCTCGCCATTCATCTCGAATCCATTTTGCCAGGTCGACTCGATGTGCGGGTAGTCCGAACCCCACATGAGGCGGTCGACATAACCGTCTTTCACCGCTTGCTCCGCCTCGAAATGGGCCATGAAACTTGCCCCGAAGAAGACGTTCTTCATGAAGTATTCACTCGCGGGCCGCGGCACTTTTTCCCGGAATCCCTCGTACTTCTTCCCGCCGTACCAGATGTCGTCGAGCAACGACAGGTAGTGGGGAATCCAGGTGCCGGCGATCTCGGTGATGGCGAGCTTCAAGTCCGGGTGCCGCTCGAACACTCCGCCGAAGATCATCCAATGCACACCGCGGTACCCGAAGACATGGGCGTCCTCGAACATCTTGAGTGGCACTGCCTCGGGGCCGGTGAATGAGGCCGGGCTGCCGCCGCCGATGTGAGTGGTCAGCGGCATATCCAGTGCTGCAGCGGCCGACCAAAGCGGCGCCCAATTCGAGGTGTTGTAAGGCGGCAGGTCTCCTCGCATAGCCGGGAAGTTGACGCCGCGCAGGCCGACGTCACGCGCCCATTCCAACTCCTTGACCGCCGCGTCTACGTCCCACATCGGCAGATATGCCAAACCAGCGTGGCGATCGGGCTCAATTGAGCACACGTCGGCCAGCCACTGGTTGTAGATGTGGGTCCCCACCGCCACGAGCTCAGGGTTGGAGTAGCTGTCGTGGCCGAAGTGACCGCTCAATGGGCGGAACGGCATCGGCTGGCCGTTCTGACTGTTGTGGAAGATCACCTCGGCCGCCACGCCGTCCTCATCCATCTCCTTGAGCCGCACATTCATGTCGTGGTGACCCATCGAGTCGAGATTGGGAAGACCAAGTCCGGGTTTGACGGAATCGATGATGAAGCGTGGGACGTTGTCGTCTGCCTCGAGCTCCCGCTGGTACGCCCCGACGAAGTCGTCGTAGGCCTCGAGATACTTCCTCGGGCAGTAGTCACGAAGCTGCTCCACGAGGAGGGGTCCGATGTGGGTGTCGGACGAAACGACGACCACCCGCTCGTCGGCAGACCTCGTGGTCCCTGAGGTTGCGTTGGACACTAGTAAGCCTCCTCGCCCGCGGATCCTGCTACTTCTCCATATCCCGGATATGGAACTGTAGCACATCGCGCCCGGGTGAGGAAGACCGGGTCTTCTAGGGCATCTCTGCCCGAAGGGCAGGTGACGTTGCACCGGCCGCCAGTCCAGCGTTGTCGGTCGTCAGCCGGTAAACGGTCCGCTCTATGAGGGGAAGTATCTCGTCAATGGCCAGGGCACCCTGGGCGACGGCACCGACTGAGGCGTTGACTACGTTGCCAACGATCATCAATACGTCGTCGCGGTAGGAGGGGTCGAAGTCTCTGAACAGGCCGAGCAGGCGCGGTGTGAGGACAGCGAGGCCTTCGGCGTCCAGTCTTTCGCCGCCGGGCCGCAATCTGGCTCGAACGTATGCGTCCAGTACACGGGGGTGTTCAAGCCATGGTTCGAAGAGTTCGCGATACACGTTCACCAGGCCCTCGGAGAGAGATGAGCCCGCTCGCGAGTCGGTCGCGCTCGACGCGTTCGTGGCCATCCACCGGCTCAGCGCGGCAATGATGAGTTCGTCTCGCGTGGGAAAGAGCCGATAGAGGGTATCCAATCCGATATGTGCTCGCCTGGCGACCATCCGCACCTGCACGGCGTGGTAGCCCTCGGAACGGATGAGGTCCAACACGACCTCGAGTACCGTCGTGCGTGTCGAGGTGGGTTCCCGGGTGCGCATTGACCTACCAGGTTAGGGCACCTGCAGGCCCTCGATCGGTCCGAAGGGACAGGGGAGAAAGGCCGCAGCCACTCCAACACTTTTCTTCCAACGTTGACCGGGCCGGAGGAAGGCTGACTCAAACGGAGAGAGCGGTACCGCCAGTCACCCGAACCGTTTCGCCAGTAATCATGGCGGCTTCGTCCGAGCATAGGAACAGCATTGCATTGCACACATCATCCATCGTGGCCCGGCGCTTTATCAGCTGCTGAGTGGCGACAAAACGATCGAACTCTTCATCTGAATACTCGTCGAGCGTGCTTTCGGTCTCGGTAATTGTCGGTGCGACGGCGTTCACGCGGATGCCATCAGCAGAAAGCTCGGTGGCCAGTGCGATCGTAAGTCCGCGCACGGCGACCTTTGTAACTCCATAGGGAGTCCGAGAGCTGAACGCCGCGGCTGAAGCGACATTGAGGACCACACCATGACCTCGCTCACGCATGGATGAACGGCATGCGAGCGAGCAGTTGACAATGCCGATGACGTTGACCCCGAAAAGCGCCTCGACCTCCTGGCTTGTCAACGACGCGAAATCCTGGGTGTACTTTTTCATATGGTGAGCCGCGTTGTTGATCAGGATGTCGATCCCGCCGAGTTTTGTGACGACCGTGTCAACTGCATGCTGAACCGAGCGGCGGTCAGAAACGTCACATTCGACGGCCAGGGCGCGCCTACTCTCTCGATCGAGCTGTGAGGCAGTGTCGACCGCACCCTCGAGGTTGATGTCCGCGATCGCGACCTGCGCTCCTGCGGCATTCAGCGCCCGTGCAAATGCTCGGCCGAGACCCATCGCCCCCCCGGTGATCAGGGCCACCCTTCCGACGAACTTTTCTTTCACGATTCCTCCCGAGCACTCAGAGGGTCGGCAGCCCCAACCAGGAGTGCCACTACCTCGGCAGGACCCAACGGTTGATCGCGAACCACCACGCCGAGATGCTGAACAGCGTCTGCCACGGCGTTCATCACGGCGGGTGGCGAGGCCATGGCCCCTCCCTCGCCCATTCCCTTGTACCCCCCAGCGTTGGTCGGGGCTGGGGTCTCTATATGGCCATACTCGATCACGGGGACCTCGGCCGCGGTAGGGAGGAGATAGTCAACGAAGGTCGTCGCAAGCGGATTGCCATCATTGTCATATTTGATGTGTTCGTAGAGCACGCCGCCGATCCCTTGGACGACCCCACCGGCGATCTGGCCTTCGACGACGTTTGGGTTGATCATGACGCCGCAATCTTCGCTCACTACATAGCGGAGTATCTCGACGGCCCCTGTCGCAGGATCCACCTCACAGACGCAGATGTGGCACGCGTTCGACCAGGTGAACGTGGAACTGGGCTTGTAGCGAGACTGTGCCTCCAGCCCCAGGGGCTGACCCGGAGGCAGCCTGTCGGTATCGGAATAGGCCCTCCGGGCGACCGAGGCGATTGTCATGCCCTGTAGTGGTGTGCCGACGACTTGGATCCGTCCGTCAACGATCTCGAGATCGTCGGGTGCGGCTTCCATGCGGTGCGCAGCGATCGTGATTATCTGGGAGCGCACCTGCTGGGCGGCTTCTCGGGCGGCTCCGCTGCAGAGCACGGCGCTGCGGCTTCCGCCAGTACCGGATCCCACAGGAGTTACGGCCGTGTCACCCTGTATTACCCTCACGTGATCGAGATCGATAGACAGTTCGTCAGCCACTACCTGGGCGATGGTCGTCTCCAGGCTCTGACCGTGGCTAGCCGCGCTGGTCACTACATCGACGTGCCCGTTGGGCCCCATGCGCACGGTGGCTGCCTCGGTCGACTGCCACCCCATTGCGATCGCTGAGGGCTCGGTCAACAGGCTGATCCCGATACCTATCAGCCGTCCCTGCTGGCGCCACGCCGTTTGCTGTTCGCGGAATTGGTCATACTCGACGATCTCCGCCGCTTGCTCGAGGTTGGCGGCCGCCGTCATTTGGTCGTAAACCATTCCGGTCGCGGTCGTGTACGGCATGTCCTCCTCTCGCACCACGTTGCGTCGGCGGAGCTCAAGAGGGTCGATGCTCATCTGTGCCGCGATCCGGTCCATCATCAACTCACGCGCGACCGTTTCGATCATCCAGGGTCCCCTGTAGGAGCCGCGAGGCGCCGTGTTCGTGTAGACGGAACGACCAGAGGACGCGTATTTGGGAATGCGGTATGGACCTGGGAACATCATGGCGGCGAAGCCGGTTGCGCTGCTCATGGCCGCCGGAAACGCACCGAGCCCCTCGAGGAAGTCCACCGTTGCGGCCAGAATCCGGCCTTCTTCGGAAAGGCCGAAGGTCACTGTGGCCTTGTCCTCTCGAGCATGCTGGCCGGCCATGAGGTGCTCATGCCTGTCCTCTATCCACTTCACCGGGCGGCAGAGTTGGCGAGTTGCCAACGCCACGGCGATCTCTTCCGGCACGGCGAGCATCTTGAGACCGAAAGCTCCCCCGACGTCCGGCATGATCACCCGGACCTGACTGTCGTCGATCCCCATCGCTCTGGCGAGCTGTCCGCGCAGACTGTGCGGCCCTTGGGTGGAGGCCCACACGGTCAGCTCTTCGCTGAAGGGATCCCACGTGGCAAGAATCCCGTGAGTCTCCATCGGAACGCATGCGTACCGATGCTGGCGAAACGTTTCGGTCATTACCCGAGGGGCCGAGCGAAGTACGCCATCAATTTCGGCTGTATCGGACTCGGGGAGCATTCCGCCCACATTCGATCTGCTGTCACCATGCACGCGAGGGGCGTCGTCGCAGACAGCTTGTTCGATATCGACCAGAGGCCTTTCCGCGGCGATGTCGACCTCGACTGCGTCCACCGCGTCTTCGGCTCTGTAGCGCGAGTCAGCCAGCACCATTGCGATCGGTTCACCTACGAAACGTACGTCACCCTCTGCGAGCAACCGGAACGGCCTGGCGGACCCGACCTTGGGACCCTCGAGGTCAACCCACCACTCGCGCACGAGATGGTTCAAATCCGAGGCAACGAACACGGCTGCCACACCGGGCATGGTGACCGCAGCTTCCGTATCGACCGACACAATCTGCCCGCGGGCCACATGGCTGCGTGCGAACGCCACATGAAGGGCTTCGGGTAGGTGAATGTCGTCCACATAGGCTGCGCGCCCGGTTAGGAACCGGACGTCTTCGTGGCGTGGGACACGCTGGCCGACGAATCGGGCTCCGCCGCCCGACGCCGGTATTGGATCTCCCGTCACGGTGCCGCAGTCGATTCAGCGGCCAGTCGGACCGCGTTCAGGATTCCCTGGTAGCCGGTGCACCGGCATAAATTCCCGGACAGGCCGTCCCGGATCTGCGCATCCGTCGGGTGCGGATTGTCGTGCAAGAACGCAGTCACCGACACGATGAATTTGGAGCCCTCTCCGAGCTCATCCAAGAGGCGACCGCCTCATCGCTCGTCTTCGCGATGTGGTACTCGAATGCTGAAGGCTTCAACGGCGCTTACCCCTGTCATCGAAGGCGACGCTGAGCGAGGTTACTCGTTGCCCTGATGTGGTGAAACCGGCGAACATGCGTCGCGGGCATTGTCGATGAATCGAATGCTGGTAGAGACGAGGAGTGCCCCCCATGCGACTTGGAGCAAAGGTCCGGTGCAGTCATTCACAACATGCGGCAACGTCCCTTGGGGCGGTGGTGAAGGTACGCCCCGTGGCCTGTGTTCCGGTGACTAGGACCCGCCACCCAGTTCTTCAGCCAAGGGTATGACGCGGTGCACCATGGGGGAGTCAGGGACCCGGCCCGCCACGAGGGCCCGGCGAAGCGGTGCTGTTTGGCGATCCACGAGCTCAATCAGCGTACCGTCGACCATCTCGTGGTAGACCCAGCCAGCCGGAAAGACATCGTCAGCGTAGCCCCCTCTGACAAACGGGACCCCGGTCTCGGTGAGTCTGGCTGACTCGTCGACAAGGTCGTCGACGTAGTACCCGAGGTGGTGAAGGGAAGTCCCGGCGGGTGGGGTCAAATGCGTTCCGGGTGCCACCTCCAGTAGCTCTATCTGGGGCGTTCCGCGGGACACGGACATCCGTAGCGGCGGCAACGATTTTCCGTGTTCATCCTGTGTCGGGAGGACCCCCTCGACGATCGGCGAAAATGTGTACCCAAATGCGTAGTGGAATTGTTCGATCGCCTTCTCGAGGCTCGGCACGATCAGCCCGATCTCGAAAAGGTCCGTCGGGGAGATAGCCATATATTCTCCTCCTCGCTCCGTCAGGATCAGAATCCCGTCGTCTGGCACGTTATCCCGTGACGGTGGAGTATCCCTTTCAGCAGGGAATTGGTCCCAGAGGAATGGATGATGGTGCCGTCGGCGTGTTGCACTCGATGAACTTGTAGGAAGGCCTCACGATTGTGTACGACGAACACCAAGAACACGTGGAGGATGAGACGGGCGGCAGCCCGAAGTTCTAGAAGAGAACCCTGGCTGCCGCCCGGCTGGCATGTGGGGGGTGTGTCAGCGCTATCCATTGTTCAGTGTGCAAGACGTGAAATCAAACAGCGACATTGAGTGCCACCTACAGCGATTCGACGAGCCACCCCGGACTGCCGCACCGCCCGCTCCCGTTGAGAAAAAGGCGCTCGTCCGACGGCGTTCAACTGTTCAGAATTCACAGTTGAATGGCTTGGCGTGCTTCCGACGCTTAGGACAAGAATCGGAATTGCCACATGTACTCAGCCTGCGAGGTACGCTCAACCGATCGACATCAGGTCCTTCCGCCCGGGGTGACGTGCCGGTTCTGCGGTCAAGGCACCGACACAGCGATTGAAGCGAGGCCGGCCCCCCCTGCACAAGACTGATCCGGAATTCGCAGTACGGAGCGGCGGTTCTTGCGCAATGACCACGTACTAGTGGTCGCCGTGAGATGCTGTCGGTGCTCAAATCCCCCGCCATCCGGGAGGAGTGTGGAGTAGCGCGCTGCGAGTACTCTCGCCGGCGAAATTGAATTGACCGAAGAGGAAGTAGGTGCAATGGCTGCCGACTTGGATGCTTTTGGGATCGACCAAAGGTTTCCCGTTATCACCGACGAGGGTCTCGATGCCCTTCGGCGACTCATTGGAGTAAAGGTTACTGACACGGTCGAGCCTTGGTGCTACGAGGTCACGCGAGACAATATTCGCCATTATGCGCACGGCATCGGGGATGACAATCCGTTGTGGTGTGATCCCGAATATGCGGCCCAGGGCGTTCACGGGCGTCTCGCCGCTCCTCCCTCCTTTGTGTTCGCCCTCAATCGAATCCTGTCCGGTTACGTCGGCGGGCTGCCTGGCATTCACGCCATGTGGTCCGGCGCGGATATGACGTGGCATCGGCCCCTACTCGTCGGCGATGAAATTCACTGTGAGGCCTATCTCAAGGATCTGATAGAGCACGAGACTAGATTTGCTGGCCGGGCCATCCAGCAGATCTACCATGTCGATTTCTATAACCAAGGGGGACACCTTTTGGTGAGCGCCGACTCGTGGTGCTTTCGCACCGAGCGGGATGCGGCTCGGGAACTCGGCACCAAATACGACGGCGTCAAAGACGACCCTGCGCCCTATACGGCGAAGGAGTTGGAACGAGTGTGGGCTATGTACGATTCGGAGAAAGTCAGGGGATCGGATCCGCTGTATATCGAGGATGTGTCGCTCGGGGACGCGCTCCCCCCTATGGTCAAGGGCCCAATGGCCATCACCGGTTTTATCGCCTTCGCGCAGGGCTGGGGCGGCCTTTACATTCGGGCCAACAGGTTGGCTTGGAAGCAACTTAAGAAACATCCGGGCCTCGGTATCCCGGACCGCTTCGGCATTCCGGATGTGCCGGAAAGGGTACACTGGGACGACCACCTGGCTCGGCTGGTGGGCACACCGCGTGCGTATGACTACGGACCGGAGAGGTGCTCATGGCTGATCCACCATTTGACCGATTGGATCGGAGATGCGGGCTTCGTCGTGAGCCATCGCTCCGAGATCAGACGCCACAATCCGGTTGGTGACATCGTCACTATCCAAGGTCGAGTAACGGCAATCACTGCTGACGACCAAGGTCGACCATGTGTCGAGATTGAACAGGAGGCGGTCAACCAGGACGACGAGCTGTCGGCTAAGGGTGTCGGCCTGGTCCAGCTGCCGTCGCGGGGACGCTAACAGTATGGAGAAGGAGTACCTCCGCTGGGCGGACACCGTCGTGCGGGCGACCGTTCGTGACCACCCGTGCCTGGTCTATGAGCATCGACCGCTCTCGGTGGGGTCGCTCCTTGTGGCGAGCCGACGTTGGAGCGACCGAACGTTTATTCTTCACGGCACTCGCCGAGTAACCTTTGGCGCGCACGAAGCAGCAGTGAGCCATGCGAGCGACCTGATGGCTTCCTGCGGCGTGGGTGAGGGCGACCGGGTGGGGCTTTTCTCGGCCAACTGCCCCGAGTGGTCGGTCGCATTCTTCGCGGCAATGGAACTGGGGGCCATCACGAGTCCGTTCAACAGCTGGTGGTCCAGGTCGGAGGTGGAGCACGCCTGTAGGACAGTTGAACCGACGATTGTGGTTGCCGACTCGAAGCGGGCAGGAACGTTGCCGCCTTCGACGAGGGTGATCCTGATTGACGAACTCGCGGACCTCACTCGCAGTGGTAGCGACAATCGCGACGGCTGGCGCGCAGATAGTCGAGTGCCAGAGGACGAGGGACGTCCTGCGGTCATCCTCTTCACCTCCGGGACGACGGGGTTTCCGAAGGGCGCGACGCTCTCACACAGATCACTGATCGCCAATCTTCAGAGCCTGCTGGTGGTTTCGCGCCGTCTACCTCACCAACTTGCGGATGACCACCGCTCCAGCATTACCCTAACCAACCTCCCCCTCTTCCACATCGGGGCGATCCAGCTCTTACTGCTTCCGTTCGTCGTTGGAGCAGAGCTGGTGTTCCCGGAAGGTCGTTTCGACGCCGGCGAAGTTCTTCGGCTCATTGAGTCGGAGCAGGTCACAACCTGGTCAGCTGTTCCAACGATGGTGGAAAGGGCGTTGGTGCACCCAGACTTGGGAACGCGCGACACGATGTCACTGCGAACGGTCGTGATCGGGGGTGGGGTGGTCCCTCCCGGCCTCCTGGACCGTGTGGCTGAGGCATTTCCAACCGCCTCCCGAGGGGTGGGTCAGTCCTATGGCCTGTCTGAAGCCGGTGGGGTTCTGTCGACCGGCGTAGCCAAGGACTTGAGCGGCCGTGGTCCGGACTGTGTCGGCCGAATCGTGCCGGTGGCGGAACTGAGGATCGATCAGCCCGACGCCCGGGGTGTCGGCCAAATCTTGGCCCGGTCACCAGCCGTGATGGACGGTTACTGGGGTGAGACCGACGAAACAATTCTCACACCTGATGGTTGGCTACACACCGGGGATCTGGGACGGGTCGACGACGACGGCTTTCTCTACGTGACGGGTCGGTCGAAGGACATGATCATCCGCGGAGGCGAGAACATCGCTCCTGCTCATATTGAGGCCTGCTTGTTGAGCCATCCCGACGTGAGGGAGGCCGCGGTGGTGGGCCTACCGCATCCTGACCTCGGCGAGGAGGTGGGGGCCGTCGTTTCCTTGCGGGCCGGCGCGACGACGACAATTGAAGAGCTGGCTGGGTTCGTCAGGCCTGATTTGGCCAGATTCGAACAGCCCGGGCGGTGGTGGCTGCGCACCGAAGATTTGCCCAAGACTGATACCGGGAAGATCGTAAAGTTTCAATTGCGCGAACAGTGGCTCGCCCAGCTCAAATCGGTAGAGGCCGAGAAGATAGTTGGCTAACGTTTCCGAAATCGCAGAGACTCTGCACGTAGCTCTGGTGGGAGGGGATACTGACGCGCTTGCGCGTCTCTGTCTCGACGACCTTGTGGTGTGGCACAACAGCGACCGCGTAGAGATCGACAAGGGAACCGCCCTAAGGCGGATATCGGCTCTGAGCCAGCTTGCCAAAAGTGTGACGCTCGAGGCTGTGCATTTCCTCGAGACGGATGTTGGATTCGTTGAGCAGATTGTGATCAGAGGAACCATCAAGGCCACGGGCAACCCCCTCGAGCTTCACAATTGCCTTCTGGTTACCGTCGTCGACGGCAAGATAAAGCGGATTGACGAATATGTGGACCCCAGCGTGGCCTCGCAAACGGCCGGCTAGGGGACTGGGAGGCGTGGGCGCTCTCCGATGATGCGTGCGGACTACGACGGCTTCCGGTCATCTGGTCCACCCGGGAGTTCCCGGAAGGGAGCGTTCCTGTCAGGCACCGGTTCCTTCGGCAGCCCGAGGATGCGTTCGCCGATGGTACTCATGAGTATTTCGTGGGATCCACCGGCGATGGTCGCCGTACGAGCGAACATGTAGTCGTGGACGGGACCATGTCCATCCTCGTCACCGGGATTCCACGCAATCGCTGATTCACCGCGTAGTTCCAAATCGATGGCCGCTTTTCGCTGTAGGACAAACGAACCGAAGACTTTCGAAATATTTGCAAGGGCTGGGTCCCCCGTTGCGGCGACGCGGGTCGTGAGTAACCCAGACACGACGTTGTCGATAACGGCCTCAGCTACGAGTTGCCGAGCGACAGGGTCGTTGCCCCTTCCGACCCTCGTCGCGAAGTTGATCAGGTCGCGACCTGGGTCGGGGTCCCCACCACGAGCAGGATCCATTGCTGGACCGGTATCTGCCGCTCCAGATGTCATTGCCCGCGAGTGATTGAACAATGAGAGGGCTACCGACCACCCTTGGTTCACTCCACCGACTACGGCACTGGCGGGAACCCTCACCTCGTCCAGGAATTCCTGACAGAAGTCGGCGTCGCCACTTATTTCGCGGAGTGGAAGGACAGAAAGACCGGGAGTGTCCATGGGAACGATGAACATCGTCAAACCAGAATGCTTGGGCGCATCCCAGTCGCTGCGGGCAAGGACCATTGCGTAGTCGCAATACTGCCCAAAGCTGCTCCACACCTTCTCGCCGGTAAGAACCCATTCTCCACCGTCCTCCAGCGCCCGCATTCTCAGGGCGGCCAGATCCGAGCCGGCGCTCGGCTCGGAGAGGAGTTGAACCCAGAGGGCGTCGCCTCGGAGCATTTCCGGTAGGTATCGCCGCTTCTGCTCTTCACTCCCGTGGTCAAGGAGTGCCGGCCCGATAATCGCCAATGTGATACGGAGTGGAAATGCGGCCGATGGGAGGTCGAAGTGCGCGGCCTCCTCGTTGAAGACTTCCTGATGGGAGGGTGTCAGCCCCTGGCCGCCGTAGCGTTCTTGCCAAGTAATTCCGGAAAGGCCGGCTGCATGTAGCGCTTGTTGGAAACGGCGCGCTTCGGCCAAAGAATTCTCGTCGTAGTGGCGAACGACGTTAGGCTTCGAGCGTACGGGAGCGTTCTCACGGAGCCACTGCCGGGCTCGCCGCCGGAACTTGTCGAGGTCGTGAGGATCAGACGGCATTACGGTAAATATTGGAGCAGTAGCGAGCGCGATACCATCCGGCAATGGTAGCGGGCACGCTCGATGGCTTCGATGTCGCGAATGTGGAAGCGTGGCTCGTGACCGTTGCAGCGGTACGGGCGCCGTTCGCTTGGGGCCAACTCGCCGGTGGCCACTCAAACCTTACCTACAGCATCAGGGACGGGGCTGGGCGGGAGTTCGTGATTCGGCGTCCGCCGTTGGGGCACCTCTTGCCGAAAGCACACGACATGTGGCGTGAGTACCGGATTATTGAGGCATTGTGGCCGACCGACGTCCCGGTTCCTCAGCCTGTCGCCTATTGCGATGACCGAGCGGTTGCGGAGACCCACTTCTATGTGATGGGCAGGAGCAGTGGTAAAGCGCTGCATAGCGCGACGAGCGTGGCGGGTTGGCTAGATGTGTCGGCGCGGCGGCGGGCGGCGGACGAATTCGTCGAGGTACTGGCAGCGCTGCATTGCATTGAACCCGATGCGGTGGGGCTAGGTGATCTCGGCCGCCCAACTGGCTACGCCGCCCGCCAGATCAGGACTTGGCACTCCTCCTGGGTGTCCCAGGTTGAGAATGCCGGGTATGACGACTCCCGCGCGGACGAGCTGCACGCGGTCTTGTCGGCGCGGATGCCGGCCGACGGAGCCGCGAGAGTGGTTCACGGGGACTTCGGCCCTCACAACGCGCTGTTCCGCAGGACCGGCGAAATTTCGGCGGTCCTGGATTGGGAGATCGCGACTCTCGGCGATCCCCTCGCGGACCTGGCCTATGTCGTGAATGCCTGGGTTGGCCCAAATGACGAGCTGGTCGACGTGCACGACCCGTTGACACGCTTGCCAGGTTTCCCGTCCCGTGACCGGGTGATCGATCGTTACGTCGAGCTCACCGGATCCGACGTGTCCAGCCTGCCGTATTACCGCGTATTCAGCTTCTGGCGAAGGGCCTGCATTCTGCAGGGCGTATACGCGCGTTACCGCACCGGGCAAAAGAAGAGCAACGGTTTCGACCTCGACGGATTTCGGGCCCGTATAAGCGCCTTGTTGGGCGCCGCCGTCGAACTTGTTGAGAAGATCCCGTAGCGAGTGAGTGTGCGCTGCGACACACTCGCGATGACTCGAACAGAACGAACAAAATGAACAGAATGACCTCGTTCCAAGACGCTGCTTGCGATGTGCCCTGGTACCACGGCCTTCATTTCTGATAAACCATGGCCGTGACGCATTTGTTGACGCAGGTTGAGTTGACCGCTTTCAGTCGTCACGGCGAGAGCTGATGCCCAGGGTTCCAGTTCGTATTCCCAAGCTGTCGATCGCGACCCACGAAGCGACCTTGGTCGAGTGGTTCATTCCCGAGGGGCAACAAGTAACGGAGGGGGAAGCGCTCTACCTCGTCGAGACTGAAAAGGTTGAGACTGAGATCGATTCGCCTACCACCGGCATCATCCACTGGACGGCCGAACTTGGTGGAACACACGAGGTCGGCACGGAGATCGGGTACATAGACCACGTGGACTAGAGTTGCATCGGCGTCCCTTCTAGGGTGTGTGCGGAGAGAGGCTTGTGTGGTTCAGCTTCACTTTGTTCGTGAGTTCGATCCTCTGCTTTGGCTGCCTTCCGTGGCCGTTCGATGAGCGGTCACAGCGTAAAGCCGTTCCGCTTTGGCGTGCTTGTGCCACAGCGGCCGAGCCGCCAGACATGGGTGGAAACGGCACGGAAGGCGGAGGACTTTGGCTACGCGACTCTGCTAATCCCCGATCACTTTGACAGTCAGCTCGCGACAATGCCTGCGCTCATGGCAGCGGCCGACGCGACGACAACCCTTCGGGTCGGCAGTCTCCTCTGTAACAACGACCTCCGGCATCCGCTCGTGCTGGCCAAAGAGGCCGCAACTGTTGATCTGCTCTCGGAAGGCCGACTCGAACTGGGCCTGGGGGCCGGGTTCCGCGAGGCTGACTATTCGACCACGGGTATCCGGTATGACGCCCCGGCCGTACGCGTCGAACGTTTCGAGGAATCGGTGCACCTTGTCAAGGGCGCCTTGGGACGGGGGCCGCTGAATCTGTCGGGTAAGTACTACAGGGTGACTGACTACCTGGGTCTGCCGTCGCCCGTTCAATCTTCCGTGCCGATAATGATCGGCGGCGGGGGACCGCGCATTCTTCGAATCGCCGCCCGGGAGGCGGACATCGTCGGTATCGCAGCCAACCTTGCTTCGAGCCGGCCCGAGGTTGGGCGCGACTACATGGTCGATCGGGTCGAGGAAAAGTTGCGATGGGTCAGAGAGGCAGCTGGCGAGCGTTTTTCCGCAATCGAACTCCAGATGATGGTCCCTATGGCGGTCGTCACGAACGATCGTGCAGGCGCATTGGCGGAGGCGGCCGATCGGCTGGGGCTCACGCCGGAGCAGGCCTCAGTAGCCCTGCTCGTCTTGGTGGGGTCCGTCAAGGAGATGGTCGAAACACTCATCTCCCGCCGAGAGCGCTTCGGTCTCAGCTACATCGTCTTCTTCGACGATGCGATGGAGGCGCTCGCCCCCGTCGTCGCACTACTCGCTGGTACGTAGCGGCAGCCCGGCGGCCTCGGTCAGCGATCCTCGCCAAGGTACCAAGCGCCCGCGCTGAACGCGATGGCCCGGCACTCGGCGGGGCCGGTCCACGGATCAGCGGGTTGTCAGGGTCTGATCTGACATCGACCTCTTGTTCCTCGATCGTATACAGGATACGGTAGTCGAAGGCAGAGCTAAAGCCGAAGAGAGGGGGGTCAGGTCCGATATGTCTGATTCTGCGATGGTCTTCGAGAGCGCGGAGGCCGCAACCGGAAGTCCAATGGTCGCCGTGAACCGGGTCGAGGTCGCTTCGCTGCGCCCAGGTCTCAAACTGCGTCTGGGCGAAGTGAATCGGGACCATGTGAACGTAATCGCTTCGTCTGAAGGAGACTGGCCGCCGATCGTGGTCCGGCGAGCGGACAACGCGATTGTCGACGGGCACTACCGGTATCTGGCAGCGCGACAGCTCGGCCATACCCATGTCAACTGCGTCTACTTCGACGGGGGAGAGCAAGCCGCCTTTCTCGAGGCGCTGGAGCGTAACCGGAACCATGGTCTCCCTCTCTCGCTTCGAGAGAGGGAGAGAGCCGCCATGCAGCTGCTCGCTTTCCGGCGGGATTGGTCTGACCGGCGTATCGCCGAGTTGTGTTCTCTCGCTCCAGGGACGGTTGGCCGCCTGCGCACTCACTTGCCGCGTTCAAATGAGCAAGGGAACCAGTTGCACAGTCGGCTGGGCAAGGACGGAAAGCTGCGACCGGTCGACCCGAGCGCCTCGCGGGCTCGCATAATGAAGGTTCTGCAGACGAAGCCCGACCAGTCCCTCCGGGAGATTGCTCGGCTGACCGGAACGTCCCCGGCAACGGTCAGATCGGTACGAAGCAGGCTCAATCTCGTATCGAACGAAGGACACCAAGAAGAAGCGACCTTGGCTTCGCCGGCTAACGTCGCCTGGGGAGCTGACTCTGCGCTGAAGTCGACCGATGAGGGCCGGGGCTTCGCCGGCTGGTTCGAGGAGACCGATGTCGACGACCAGTGGAGGAACTTCGTGGGGGGCATACCCATAAGCAGGATCTACGAGGTTTCCGACGAAGCGCGTCGGAGGGCAGGTGAGTGGTTGGCGTTCGCCTCGACGCTTGAGGAGAGAGCAAAGCGTCGCCATTCAAGCGTCAGCGTGTAAGACAGCCGCCGGCGCTCTACGCGGGCGCGCCGTTCGCACAGGTGGCACTACGCATGACGCATCTGGCAGGCGAGCAATTTCCGGCTCCTTGTCGCCCCGGCGATCCTCAGCCACCAATATCCGGAAATACCCAGCGAAGTCTGCCAATGCAGATCTCGGTCGAGCGGTGTTGGGAGCGATCGTTGGGATCGTTGGTTAGAGTGCTCGTGGTCGCGCTCGCGCCGAAGTCGGATCCGATCTTCGAGGCGGACGCACAAGTTGCTATGAAAGGAGTGCTCAATGGGACCGCCTGAGTCGGAGATCCGACGCGCGCCATCTGCCGACTTGCAGCTCCGGATGCTCGAACTGATGATGTTGATGAAGGCAACCGACGATCGGGTCGTCAAGGGCATCCGTACCGGCGAGTTCATTTCCTACTACTACTCGCACCGCGGCCAGGAGGCGATCGCTGCCGCGCTGGGAGTGACGCTTCGACAGACCGATCACCTGGTCACCACGTACCGTGGAATGCACGACCATATCGGCAAAGGCATTCCCCTTGTGCATCTCCTCGCCGAGGTCATCGGGAAGAGCATCTCGCCCAGTCAGGGGAAGGGCGGGATGATGCACGTCGCCTGGCCTCCCTCTGGCGTGATGCTGTCGACCGGAATCGTCGGTGCCGGGATTCCGGTCGCGGTTGGACTAGCGACGGCGGCCCAATTAGAGGGTGCAGACAGAGTGACTGCGGTGTCTTTTGGCGACGGTGCAACGAACACGGGATCCTTTCATGAGGCCGCCAATTTGGCTGCAGTCTGGGCATCACCTGTTGTGTTCGTGTGCCAGAACAACCTTTACGGCGAGAAGACACCCGTCGAAAAAACCATGAACGTCGAGCGGATTGCCGACCGCGCAAGTGCGTACGGAATGGCCGGGACTCGCGTCAATGGCAACGATCCCGACGAGGTCTATGACGCGCTCTACCGGGCGGTAGAGCGGGCTCGGACGGGCGGCGGCCCGAGCTTGGTCGAGTGCATGACGTTCCGCTTTCGCGGCCACTCCATGGGGGACGACATGAAGTACATCCCACAGGAGCAGATGGCGTGGGCGGAGGCCAATGACCCCGTGCCGACGTATGGCCAAAGGCTCCTTTCGAGCGGCGTGAGCACGGAAGGTGGACTCAAACGCATGGAGGAGACGGCCTCGCAGGCCGTGGAAGAGGCGCTGGAGATCGTACTCGCCGCGAGCTCCCCCTCACTTGACGAATTGTCCGAACACCTCTACGCCGATCCAGACAAGACCCCGGTTTGATGCAAGCCCGGATCAGAGAGCGATGAACGGAGGATTGGGATGGCGGTAGAAGAGATGACGATGATAGCGGCGCTCAACCTGGCGCTTGACCAGGCGCTCGAAAAGGATGACCGGGTATTCCTACTGGGCGAGGACATCGCCGATCCGGCAGGTGGCATCACGGGTGTGACAAGCGGGCTTTCCACGAAGTATGGGGAAAAGCGGGTTCGGGACACCCCGATTTCCGAAGCCGCCATCCTGGGTGTGGCCGTGGGTGCAGGTCTCTGCGGGTTCCGACCGGTCGCCGAAATCATGATTATGGATTTCATCGGCATCGCGGCCGACCAGCTCATCAATAACGCAGCCAAGGTCCGATTCATGACGTCCGGCCACACTTCGTCGCCGATCACCGTGAGGACGAGTGTTCTCGGTGGCATGGGAACGGGGGCTACCCACTCCCAATCGCTCGAGGCGTGGTTTATGCATATCCCCGGGCTGAAGGTGGTTGTTCCGAGTACACCGGCTGATGGCAAGGGTCTGCTCACCACTGCAATCTTCGATGATGACCCTGTCTTGTTCGTGGAGACGGGCACCCTCTACGGGGCGCGCGGCCCCGTGCCACTCGAGCCGTTCTCAATTCCCTTCGGGGAAGCCTCGGTCATTCGCGCAGGCTCGGACGTGAGCATCATCACCTATGGGCGCGGGGTCCGCGAGTCCATGAGCGCAGCGGACACATTGGAGAATGACGGCATCAGTGTCGAGGTGATCGACCTGCGAACCCTCGTGCCGATGGATGTCGACACGATGCTCCAATCGGTGTCGAAGACGCGCCGCGCAGTAGTGGTCCACGGCGCCACTCGGTTCGCCGGTCCGGGCGCCGAGATTTCCGCGATCATCACCGAGAACCTTTTTCGCGAGCTCGCGTCGCCGGTTGGGAGGGTGGGCGCCAGGTTCTTGCCAATTCCGCCGGTCGCGGAGTTACAAGCCGCCGTGCTGCCAGGCTCAGCCGACATCGTCGAGTCTGTACGGAACACGATGGCAGAGCCTGCGGTTTCGCGAACGACTGACTTCCTGGCTTGATGTAGTCCGTTGCGGGCCCCCCCTTTGGATGGAAGACTATCGAGCGTACGGCCGCTTCTGAGCCGGGCGCTCACTGCGCCCGCAGAATGTCTTGTAGTCATAATGGAGGATCTATGACGCAGCTGTTGGAGCCTGTGCAGAACGTGGACACTTCCAAGGTGCCGTTCGCAATTACGGACCGGGCTTTTGTTCCTCGGGAACGGTACTACGACCGGGATTTCTTCGAACTGGAGAAAGAGAAGCTGTGGCCACGGGTGTGGCAGATGGCTTGCCGACTGGAAGAGATTCCAGGGGTGGGTGACTTCGTCGAGTACTGGGTGGCCAACTACTCTGTGCTGGTCGTCCGTACAGGCGAAAATGAGATCAAGGCGTATCAGAACGCGTGCCGGCACCGTGCGACCCAGCTGGCATTGGGGTGCGGAACGTTCCGTGGTGGTCAAATTGTTTGCCCATTCCATGGGTGGCGCTGGGACCTGAATGGAACTCCCTCCGGCTTGTATGGGAAGGACGGCTTCGACGAGCGAGTCCTCGACCCTGAGGACTTGAAGCTGATCGAATGTCAGGTGGGCACTTGGGCGGGCTGCGTCTTCATCAATATGGACCCACATGCCCCACCCCTTCTTGAGGCGATGAAGCCCTTGCCGGAGATGTTGGATTCGTTGCTCATAGGAGACATGCGCGTCGATTGGTGGAAAGGAGTCCGGCTCAATTCCAACTGGAAGATGGCAATGGAAGCCTTCATGGAGGGGTGGCATGTGATGCGCACCCATCCCCAATTGACCATGGGAGCCGGAGAGGACTTTCCGTCGGATTTCCTATCAATTCAGAACTCGTATAAGAACGGTCACGCCAGCCTGGAGCAGGGCCACGACAATGATGTGCAGGCCGATCTGGGTCTTAGCGGCAAGGCGGAGGCGGACAAGACCTTGGCATTCATGCGGACGCTCTACGAGGGACTGAAGGCACAGGTCCTCGCTAAGGACATTCAGGTGATCGAAGGGTTGCGAAACATGGACTTTTCGCCCGATGAGTTCTCCGCAAAAATGACCGAGGCGCTGTACGCATGGAACAGCGGGGCAGGAATTAAGCTTCCCGACCCGGATCCCGAGACGCTCGGTCGGTGGGGTAGCCAGTGGTTCGTCTTTCCCAACTTCATGTTCCATCCGATCTTTGGAAACGCCATTTCTTACCGGGTCCGCCCCGACAGCAATGATCCTGAGCACTGCTATTTCGAGTTTTGGTCCCTGACCCTCTATCCCGAGGGCCAGGAGCCCGGAAAGCCAACCTTCGACGGGGAGCGCCCGATCGACGACACGTCGTTCTGGCCCCAAATCCCCAGACAGGACTTCAGCAATATCGAAAGTCAGCAGCGTGGGTTACACACGCCGGGCTACCGCGCAACACGTCTCGCCCGCAAGTATGAGGACGGTATCGCCAACATGCACGCCCACCTCGACACCTACCTGGCTCGCTAACTTCCCTACGATCCGCCTAATTGATTTAGGAGTTGTCAGCGAGGTTCCGATAGCGACGACGCTCATGTACGGGGCCGATGGTGTCAGCTTTCTTCCGGTCATGGACACGGGGACCTCGCTCGATTCCGAGTCATATCAAAAAGACTATGTACGGGTGACCTGCTCAGCGAACAAATCTTGGACAATGCTACGGATTGCAGGGACATTGAATTTTTCACTGGCTGTCCGAGGTAGTTCGTCGCTGGAAAAGAAGAGGACTCGGCGGGGAATCTTGTAGCTCGCCAGCGCGCCCTGCAGGGACTCGCGAACCGATTCCTCGGTAAGAGTCGCTCCGTCGCTCGGCACGATGCAGGCCACCACCATCTCACCAAGTCGTGCGTCGGGGATCCCGACGACAGCGGCCGCGTCGACATCGGGCTGGCTCATCAGCATCTCCTCCACCTCGA
>Ga0302180_10000322_pt1 | contig 39431 bp, 44 predicted proteins | sample I_Palsa_E3_2_FD_200575 | JGI IMG/M metagenome (GOLD analysis project Ga0302180, IMG submission 200575) | Peat permafrost microbial communities from Stordalen Mire near Abisko, Sweden - I_Palsa_E3_2 | ecosystem: Environmental > Terrestrial > Soil > Palsa > Peat permafrost | place: Sweden...
TGCGTAACTTCGCCGCGCTCGATGATACATTCGACATCGCGATCGTCGGCGGCGGAGCGAGCGGGCTCGGTGCGGCGGTCGATGCGGTGTCGCGCGGATATAAAACCGCCTTGGTGGAAGCGGTCGACTTTGCGAAAGCGACGTCGAGCCGCTCGACGAAATTGATTCACGGCGGCGTGCGCTATCTAGCGGAGGGCGATATCGGCTTGCTGCGCCAGTCGCTGCGCGAGCGCGCGACGCTGCGCCGGAACGCGCCGCATCTCGTAAACGATCTGGGCTTCATCTGCCCAGCGTATCGCTGGTATGAAGCGCCGTACTACTTTGCGGGCCTTACCGCGTACGATGTGCTCGCGGGCGCTTCCAGTTTCGGACGCAGCCACTATCTGAGCGCGCGGCGGACGCTCGAGCGCCTGCCGGCGTTGCGCGCCCGAGGCCTGCGGGGTTCGATTCGCTATCACGACGGCCAATTCGACGACGCGCGGCTCGCGATCTCGCTCGCGTGTACGGCGATCGACCGCGGCGCGGTCGTCGTCAACTATGCACGGGCCGTCGCGTTCGAGCGCAACGGCACGCGTATAAGCGGCGTGCGCGTGCGTGACGAAGAACGCGGCGACGAGGTAAGCGTGCGCGCTCGTGTTGTCGTAAACGCGACCGGCATCTTCTCCGATGAAGTGCGGCGAATCGACGACCCGGCGGCGCGTCCGTTGCTTTCGCTCAGCCGCGGCTCGCATATTGTCTTGTCGCGCGACGCGTTTCCCGGTGACGACGCGCTCCTCGTCCCGAAAACCGACGACGGGCGTGTGCTCTTTATCATTCCCTGGCATGACCACGTGCTGATTGGCACGACTGATATCGCCGAAGGGCGGCCGTCACTCGATCCGATTCCGACGGAAGAAGAGATCGACTATCTGATCGAGCACGCGGCGCGCTATCTCGAGCGGCCCGTTGCGCGTGCGCAGATTACGGCGTCATTTTGTGGACTGCGACCGCTGGTTGACGGCGCGGCAAAGACGACCGCGACCCTGTCGCGCGAACACATCGTCGAAACGTCGGCGTCAGGCCTGGTCAGCGTCGCGGGCGGCAAGTGGACGACGTATCGGCAGATGGCGCAAGACACCGTCGACGTTGCATACAAGGTTGGGCGGCTTGCAGCCGCGCCATGCCGGACGCAGGATCTGCCGTTATCGCAAACAGCCCTCCCGGGGACCGGAACGAGGCTGCACGCGAATCTCCCGTACACGGAGGACGACGTTGTGTATGCCGCGCGCCACGAAATGGCGCGCACGGTCGACGACGTGCTCGCGCGGCGGACGCGCGCATCGTTTCTGGATACGGCCGCAAGTGCCGCATGCGCGCCGCGGGTGGCGGAGCTGCTCGCTCGCGAAATAGACCGGCCCGGCGAAACAAGCCCTCGGCCGGCCACGTAGAGATTTCACAGGGGGTAGGCATGAACCCGACCGTTAAAGCTGCGCGTATTGCGGGAGCGATCTATCTCCTAGAAGCGCTGTCCGGGCCGTTCGGTCTCATCTACGTCCCCAGCACGTTGGTCGTAAGTGGAAACGCTGCTGCCACGGCCGCGAACATCCTCGCGCACGAGACGATGTTCCGCCTCGGAATTCTTTCCGACTTGTACACCGGCGTCGTCAGCATCGTTCTGGTGCTCGCGCTGTACCGACTGTTCAAGGATGTGGACCACGACCAAGCAGTGCTAATGGTCATCTTGGGCGGCGTTATGGTTGCACCGATTTTCTTCATCAACTCGCTGAACTGGATCGCCGCGCTCACGTTGGTGCACGGTGGCGCCGCGCTGGCGGCATTTACGACTGCGCAGCTGGACGCACTGGCGATGCTCTTTCTTCGTCTACATAGTCAGGGAAACGTCGTTAACGGGCTCTTCTGGGGGCTTTGGCTCTTTCCGTTTGGTCTGTTGGTGATAAAGTCAGGATTCATCCCCCGCTTCTTAGGCTACTGGTTGCTGGTAGACGGCTTCGCCTGGGTCGTTCTCACGATCGTCGCCATCCTAGCACCGCAATACCATGACATCGGTTTTCTCATCGCGCAGCCTGCGTTCTTTGGCGAGCTCGCAATCGTGCTTTTCCTTGTTATCAAGGGCGCTAACGTACCGAAACTCGCGAGTGAGCTTGGGGGGGACACGGGCTCGAAGCGGGCGTAAAGGGCATGCGATGGATTTCTTTGATGGTAAAATCGTTGCCCTAACCGGAGCGGCCTCCGGGATTGGCCGCGCACTGGCGTTCGATCTTGCAAAGCGCGGAGCAATCCTCGCGCTCGCCGATCGAGATGCCGAGGGCCTGGCGGAAACCGCGCGTCTTGCGCCTGCTGGGTCGAGGATAACCCAACACGCGTTGGACGTCGCGGATGAAGCTGCCGTGCACGGCTTTGCCGAAGCGGTCCGCGCCGCGCACGACACGGCCGACATCCTTATCAACAATGCCGGCGTCGCGATTTACGGCAGCGTGATGGAGGTTTCGACTGCCGAGTTGCGGTGGCTTATGGACATCAACTTCTACGGTGTGGTCTTTGGGGTTCGCGCGTTTCTTCCAACGCTGCTCGAGCGTCCCAATGCCACGATCGTCAATGTCTCGAGCCTATTCGGGCTTTGGGCGCCGGCCGGTCAATCGGCGTATTCTGCCGCGAAATTCGCGGTGCGCGGCTATAGTGAATCATTGCGCGGCGAGCTCAGTCACACCAACGTTCACGTTGTGACCGTTCATCCAGCCGGTGTTGCAACCGCAATCGCGCGTTCGTCTCGCGTTGCGGCTGCCGCCGATCGCGAGGCCGCCGCAAAATCGTCGCGCCGGTTCGACAAGCTGTTATCGATGCCGGCCGAGGAAGCCGCGACGATCATCCTGCGGGGCATCGAACGCAAAGACGATCGCGTGCTGGTGGGAGCCGACGCCATACGCGTTGATCTGATGACTCGCCTGCTCGGTCCGCGTGCCGCGCGTATTTTCAACCGGCGCCTTACGTTCGACACTGCTAGGAACCGGCGCGCCCCCGCGTGATCGACGTCGTCATCGTCGGAACCGGCTTTGCCGGAATCGGCATGGCGATCGCCTTGCGGCGCGCGGGCATGCATTCGTTCATTGTCCTCGAGCGTGCCGACGACGTTGGTGGGACCTGGCGCGACAATCGCTATCCGGGCTGCGCATGCGACATTCCCTCGATGCTCTATTCGTTTTCATTTGAAACTAAAACCGATTGGACGCGCGCGTTCCCCCCGCAGTCTGAGATCTGGGACTACTTGCGAACGTGCGTCGCTAAATACGGCGTCGCACCGCACATTCGCTTCAAGAGCGAGGTCACGGAAGCTCGATACGACGAGCGTTTACGCGCGTGGAACGTGACGCTGCGTAGCGGCGAGACGATCGTGGCGCGCGTGCTGGTGTCGGGCATGGGCGGCTTGAGCAACCCGATGATTCCCGACATTCCCGGCTTGCAGACATTCGCCGGCAGCGTTTTTCATTCGGCAGCGTGGCACGAGTCGTTCGACCCGGCCGGCAAACGCATCGCCGTTATCGGAACCGGGGCCAGCGCCATCCAAATCGTACCCGCAATCGCGCCCGTGGCGGCGCATCTCACGCTCTTCCAGCGCACTCCGCCGTGGATCATTCCCCGATTTGACCGGCCAACGACGGTACGCGAACGGTTGCTGCGGCGGTTCGTACCCGGTTATGCGTGGCTCGTGCGTCAATCGATGTATTGGTTGCGCGAATTTCGCGCACTCGGATTCATTGGCAACACCAAGATACTTGCGCTCGCCCAGCGGATCGCGTTGCGGCACTTGCACGCGCAAGTGCAAAGCGCTGATCTTCGCGCGCGATTGACGCCGGCTTACCATATGGGCTGCAAGCGCATTCTGCTCTCCGACGACTACTACCCGGCGCTCTGTCGCGATAATGTTATGCTCGTTACGAAGCCGATACGGGAGGTGCGGGCACGCACCATCGTAACGCATGACGGGGCCGAACACGAGGTCGAGCGATCGTTCTTGCCACCGGCTTCCGAGCGCAGGAATTCATTTCGCCGGTCCAAGTCTACGGACGACATAGCAAGAGCCTCGAAGAAACCTGGGCTGACGGCCCCCGATCGCACCTCGGCATCAGCGCGAGCGGTTTTCCGAACCTCTTTTTCTTGGTCGGTCCGAACACAGGCCTCGGTCACAACTCGATGGTGATCATGATCGAGGCGCAGATCGCCTACGTGATGAGCGCGCTGCGGACCATGCGCTCGCGCGGCATTACCGAGCTCGATCTCAAGCCCGAGGCTGAGTCGGCGTTTACCGAGGCGATTGCGCGCAGAACCGAGCATACGGTGTGGGCATCGGGCTGCAAGAGCTGGTATCTCGACGAGCACGGGCGCAACACAACGCTGTGGCCCGGGTTTACGTTCACCTACCGTCGCTTGACGCGCCGGCTCAAACCGTCACGTTACGACGCCGTCGGCCGGCGCTCTTAGGCTGCTAGTTCAAACGGCAGATTCGGATCGGCCGAGAGCGTGAGAGGGTCGGCTAGCGCGATCGCACGTTGGCGATAAGCGGCGGCGGCAATCATCGCCGCGTTATCCGCGCAATATTTCGGCGGTGGGATGAAGGCGGCAACGCCGAGCTTGCTGCTCCATGCGCGTACGCGCGCTTGTAATTCTGAGTTGGCGGCGACGCCGCCCGACACCACCAGCGCCCGGTAGTCTCCGCTCGAAAATGCGGTATCGACTCGCGCCATCAGCACATCGACTACCGCAGCTTGGAACGATGCGGCGACGTCCGCCGGCTTTGCGCCACGTCCCTCATCCGATTCCAAAAAGTAGCGGACCGACGTCTTGAGACCCGAGAACGACAGGTCGAGCGTGCCGGCGTCGGCACGGTGACGCGGAAAGGCGTGTGCTTTCGGATTGCCGTCACGCGCAAGCGCGTCGAGCTGCGGACCGCCGGGATAGGCGAGTCCGAGCAGTCGCGCGGTTTTGTCGTAGGCTTCGCCGGCGGCGTCGTCGCGCGTGCGTCCGATGACGCGCATTTCAGCCGCGGAACGAACGTCGACGAGCTGCGAGTGACCGCCCGAAACAAGAAGTGCGAGAAATGGATAGGGCGGTTCCTCGTCGCGATCGAGAAACGCGGCGAAGATATGGCCGTGTAAATGGTTAACCGCGTAGAGCGGCTTGTTCAGCGCAAACGCGAGCGCTTTGGCGCTCGCGACGCCGACCACGAGACTGCCGATCAAGCCCGGGCCGCGTGTGACCGCGATTGCGTCAACGTTGCGCAACTTCATTGATGCGCGGCCAAGCGCGTCGTCTACCGCGGCCGAGAGCAACGCGACATGCTGGCGGCTTGCGATCTCGGGGACGATGCCGCCGTACTTTGCGTGAAACTCGTCTTGGTTGGTCGAGACACTGGAGAGCACGTCGCGACCGTCGCGCACGAGTGCCGTCGCGGTGTCGTCACACGACGTTTCGATCCCGAGGACGATCACCGCAGAGGCTTCGGTGTGGGGGAAGCCTGGATGTACTCGAGCATCTGCAGCACGTCGGCGCGGTGCACGCCATCCGGCGCGAGTTCGAGGTATTTTTTGAGCGTTTCGGCCGTGCCCGCGGGAGCGTGAGCCTTGCCATTCGCGTCCACGGTGGAGGACCCGAACATAACCGATCCTTTGACGAAATACGCGTCGGCGCGCCTTGGGTCGAGCGCGATGGCGCGATCGCACGCGCTCAGCGCCTCGTTGAACTTACCCTGATTGTAGTACATAGCGCACATGTGCCATGCCTGGACGCCTTCGGATGCGGCGGCGCTCGGACTCGGCACGGGCGTCGTTTGTGCCGGAACAACGACCGGCATACACAGGGCGATAGCTACGGCTCCCGTGATTGCCATGAGAAATCGCAGCCTGGGGTCGTAGGTCACGACGACGGGCTCGGTGACGGTGCCGCAGTGCTCGTGAGCGTCTGCGGCTGCGCACTTGGCGATTCGCTGGGCGATGCACTCGATGAGCCGCCGGGTGACGCACTCGAAGAGGCGCTTGGCGATGTCTTGGGCGACGCACTTGCCGACGGCATTTCATCGCCGTAAAGCACGAGCAGCCAGACTTCACCCTTTTTGATTGGAAGCGGCGGCGAATCTAATTCGAAGTGCAGCGTTGTGCCGTCGAGTTTCGATTTCGAATATGTCCCGAAAAAGGTGTCGCTCGTCTTCTTTTTCTTCACGTCCTCGCGATAGAGTTGCACGGCGAAGCCGCGTCCACCGACCTGCTCTTTGGGCAACGTATAATCCGCCATGACCTTCCCGGTGAGCGTCACGTCGGCGTCAGTACGTAGCCGCAGCGAAACGAGTGCGACCGTCGCGACCGCTTTCGGATCGGGGTTGTTCATCTTGGGCGCGTCTTTGGGAAAACCGGTGATGTGCAGTGTGATGTGTATTCCCGTCGCGGCCGGCGCGGGTGAGGACGTCGGGGTCGGGCTGAAGAGCGGTGACGCGCCGCCGAATGGTGTCGGCGTCGGCGAGGGCGTCGGCGTTGGTGATGGCGTCGGCGTCGGTGACGCCGAAGCGGATCCCGACGGTGAGGGCGACAGGGACGTAGCGACGGCGAACTGCAGAGTGCACGAGAAGCCTTGATCCGCCGGACACTTCAGGCCGGCGGCCGCATCCGAAATCGGGTAGGTGACATCCGTTCCGGGCGGTGTCGTAGGCGAACCGGAGGGTTTGGGCGATGGCGATGTCGATGCAACGTTGTTCGGTTGTGCAACCGGCGGATTGACGCCGCCCGGCGCCGACGTGCCGCCGCTGCCGAAGCTTCCTTGACAGGCAGCGAGCGCGAGTGCGAACAGCGCGAACGCACACTTCGACAGGCTCAGTGTGACACGTTGGGGATTCATCCTCGGGTTTCGACCTTTCGCCGGAGTTCGTCGGCAAATTCACTGACGGAGATAGTGCGCTTTTCTTCGATAGAACGTTCGTTGACGTTGACCGTCCCGTCCGCAGCCTCTTGCTTTCCTACCACGAGAATATACGGGACTTTCTGAGTTTTCCAATGGCGGATTTTGTAACCGAGCTTTTCGTTGCTCTCATCGACCGCGATTCGGAATCCCATACCCTCGAGCTGCGTCGCAACGTCGCGCGCATAGGCGATTTGATGCTCGGAGATCGGTGTGACCACCGCCTGGACGGGAGCAAGCCAGGCCGGGAAGGCTCCTCCGTAATGCTCGATGAGGATGCCGAAGAAGCGTTCAAGCGAGCCGGCGAGCGCGCGATGAATCATCACCGGTGGATGATCGAAGCCGTCGCTGCCGCGATATTTGAGTTCAAACCGTTCCGGCAAGACAAAGTCAACTTGTACGGTGCCAAGTTGCCACTTGCGGCCGATGGCGTCGCGCACGTTGATGTCGAGTTTAGGTCCGTAGAAGGCGCCGCCGCCTTCGTCGACTTGGTAGGGTAATTCGTATCGTTCCAGCGCGCGCCGGATCGCGTCCTCTGCGATCGCATCGGTGTCGACGCGCAGACGCTCTTCGCGGGTCGAGAGAAAATACTCGAAGTCCGAGAAGCCAAAGGCCTTCATCAAGCGCAGCGCCTCATCGAGGGTTTGCTCGAATTCGCCTTGCAACTGGTCCGGCATGCAGAAGAGGTGGGCGTCGTCTTGCGTAAAGCCGCGAACGCGCGTGAGCCCGTGCAAGACGCCCGAGCGTTCGAAACGATAGACCGTGCCGAACTCGGAGTAGCGGATCGGCAATTCGCGATAGCTATGCGGCTGCCCGCGATAAATGAGGATGTGCCCCGGACAGTTCATCGGCTTGAGCCGGAAGCGCTGCTCCTCGACTTCGAGCGCGCCGAACATGCCGTGCGCATAGTTTTCGAGGTGCCCGGAAATCTCGTAGAGCTTCTCGCTCACGATATGCGGCGTAACGACGGGCTGATAGCCGCGCTCGCGCAGGCCAGTACGGATGAAATCCTCGATTAGCCCGCGCACGATCGCGCCCTTGGGGTGCCAGAAGACCAAACCGCCGCCGGCGTCTTCCTCTATAGAAAAGAGATCGAGCTCAACCCCCAGCTTGCGGTGGTCGCGCTTCTGCGCTTCCTCGACTTGGGTGAGGTACGCGTCGAGCTCCTGCGCGGTATGCCACGCCGTCCCGTAGATGCGCTGGAGCATCGGGTTGTTCTCGTCGCCGCGCCAGTACGCGCCGGCGACGCTCGTCAACTTGACCGCGCCGATTTCACCGGTACGCTCGGCATGGCCGCCCCGGCACAAATCGGTGAACTGACCGATGGTGTACAGCGTGATCGGCTCGCCTTCGGGAATTGCTTCGGCCAATTCGACCTTGTACGGGTTGCCGGCGAAACGCTCGATTGCCTCGGCGCGCGTGACGCTTTGGCCGGTCATCGCATAGTCGGCCGCAATAATCTTGCGCATCCGATCTTCGAGCTTGTTCAAGTCCTCGGGCGTGAACGCTTCATTGCGATCAAAGTCGTAATAGAAGCCGTTCTCAATCGCCGGTCCGATGGTCGGTTTGGCGTCGGGAAAGAGCTCCTGGACGGCATAGGCGAGGACGTGGGCGGCCGTGTGACGCAGCGCGGGCAGCGAGGCCTCGTGGACATGGGCATCGGGCATACCCGGGGGCCGTTTCGGCAAGGGCCCGCGACGCTCCTTAGACGGTCCAACCGGCCTTCGGCCCGACGCGCCTCCTGCGCTTTGGACCTTCACCCGCAGCCTGCGGGTAGCGCCTGGGGAAAATAGCTTAAGGCACCGATAAGGCGGCTTTAAGCACACTTTAGTTCGTGCGCTTCATCATACCAAGTGTTAGAGCGGTTTATCGCTGCTTGACTACTCCCACGCGCTTTCTAGGAGTTTCTCTTGATGCGTAAGACCTTGGTGCTGGCTCTCGCGGCACTATTGCTCGCGTCCATGGGCGGCCGCGCGCTCGCAGCGACGGACTTGCTGGAGACAGGTTCGACGCTGCTCTATCCGCTGATGAATCTTTGGGTAGACGCGTATCAACATGGCAATCCCAACGTGCAGATCACGACGCAGGGGACGGGTAGCGGCACCGGCATTTCGCAAGCCATCTCGGGCGTCGCACAAATCGGCGCATCGGATGCCTACATGGCCGACGCGCAGATGGCAAGCAGCCCGATGCTGAACATTCCGCTGGCGATTTCCGCGCAGCAGATCAACTACAATGTTCCGGGCTTGAACAACGTCCACTTGAATCTCTCGGGTCCTGTGCTCGCCGGCATCTATATGGGAGAGATTCAATTCTGGGATGACGCGAAGATCAAAGCGATCAATAAAGAGTATGGCAATAAGCTGCCGCACACGCAGATCGTGCCGATTCACCGCGCCGAAGGCTCGGGTGATACGTTCATCTTCACGCAGTACCTGACAAAGTCGACGCCGTCGTGGAAGGCGGGTCCTGGCTTCGGTACGACGATTAGCTGGCCGGCGGTTGCAACCGCGGTCGGTGCGAGTGGCAACCCGGGCATGGTGCAAACCTGCCAAAACACGCCGGGTTCGATCGCGTATATCGGCGTGAGCTTCCTCAATCAAACGGAGAAGGCCGGGCTCGGTTACGCCGCACTGCAGAATCAAGCCGGTAAGTTCGTGCTTCCAACTGAGCCGAACATCGCCGCCGCAGCCGGTGCGACTGACAAAGCGACGCCGCCGGATGAGCGGATCTCGCTGATCTTCGCGCCGGGCGAAAATTCATATCCGATCATCAATTACGAATACGCGATTGTCAATCCGAAGCAAAGCGATCCGGCGAAGGCAGCCGAGCTGAAGAAGTTCCTGGACTGGTCGCTGAGCGAGGGCCAGAGCAGCAAATTCTTAGGCGCTGTTCACTTCCTCCCGCTGCCCGCCTCGATCCAAAAACTCAGCCGGGCGCAAATCGCGAAGATCCAATAAACCACTCATGGCTGCAATGGGCCTGCGCATTGGGGATGCCGTGAAAGCGGTATCCCCCGCCACCTTACAGCGAACCGGCGCTCAGGCGTTTTTGCGCGTGCTCACGGGTGTGGCTGCGCTGATCAGTTTCCTCATCATCTTCTTGATGCTGTTCTTTTTGATCTACTACGCGTATCCGGCGATCCGTTTCAACGGTCTCAATTTCCTGACAAACCCGATATGGAACATCGGCAACCAATATGGCAGCGGCGTCACCACACGCAACGGCTTTTCGGGACCTCCGGGCGCGTCGTTTGGCGCGCTGGTATTTATTTTTGGTTCGGTCGTTACGGCGGCACTTACCATGGTCGTCGCGGTGCCACTCTCGATGATGGTCGCGCTTTCGCTGGTCTACCGTGTGCCGCGCCGGATCCGGCCGCTGGCCAACGCACTGGTCGAATTGATGGCCGGTGTGCCCTCGGTCGTCTACGGCCTTTGGGGTCTCGTCGTGCTGGTGCCGTGGATCGGGCAGACGTTTGCGCCGTGGGTGACGGCGCATTTCGGGTTCGTTCCATTCTTCGGCGGATCGGCCGGCAGCGGAAACGGTCTCGCCGCAGCGGTCTTCATCCTCGCGTTGATGGTGATTCCGATTATGGTGGCGACGACGCGCGACGTCATTCTAGCGCAGTCGAATTCGCTGTTTGAAGCGAGCATGGCGCTGGGCAGCACGAGCTGGCAGGCGATGGTCCGAGCGGTGCTTCCGAGCGTGCGCAGCGGGATCGTCGCGTCGATACTACTCTCGTTCGGCCGCGCACTCGGTGAAACGATGGCCGTGTTGATGGTCTGCGGCGCAGCGATCAACACCTTCCCGCAGAACTTTTTCTCGCCAGTGAATACGATCGCCGCGGTGATCGTCTCGCAGCTCGAGTCAGCATTGACCGATGCGACCGGCATGGCGCAACGATCGCTCGCGGAACTGGCGTGCGTGCTGTTCATTATCACGCTGCTTGTGAACATCGTCGCACGCGGCATCATGCGCGGCGCCGATCGACGCGAGGGAGCGCATCAGTAATGGCGACCATGACCAGCGGACTTGCGCCGAAGACCTGGGCTAGCCGCGCGTGGTGGTCGCTCTCGGTAGCATGTTTGGTCGCGGTCATCGGCGTGTTGTTCGCGATCTTTGCCTTCGTCATCGCGCGCGGCGTGCCGGCGCTCAAACCGCAAATCTTCTTCACGCCGACGCACGGCATCGCCGGCGGGCTCTCGAACGCCATTGAAGGCACGCTCATGCTCGTGTTCCTCGGCTTGATCTTGGTGATCGTGGTCGGGCTCGGAACGGCGATTTGGACGGTCGAATTCGCGCCGCCATGGGGTAAGAAAGTCATTCGCTTCATGGTCGACGTGTTAGCCGGCATTCCGTCGATCGTCGTGGGATATTTTCTCTACGTCGCCCTCGTTGAAGAAGCGGGCTGGGGATTCTCGCTGGTGGCCGGATCGCTCGCGCTGGCGATCTTCATGCTGCCGTACGTCGTGCGCGCAGCCGATGTCGCGCTCACCAACGTACCGCGGGCGTTAAAAGAAGGCGCCGTGGCGCTCGGGGCGCGCCCGGCGATGGTCGTGGCGTCAATCAACTTCCCATATGCGCTGCCCGGCATTCTTACCGGCGTGCTCGTCGCAACCGGCATCGGGTTGGGCGAAACGGCGCCATTGATCTATACGGCCGGGTGGTCGAACTACGCGCCGACGCTCGCGCCGACGCATTCGCCGGTCGGGTATCTGACTTACGTTGTGTGGACGTATATCAGCCAGCCGTTCGAGGAGTCGCATCAGCTCGCGTATGCGGCCGCCGCCCTGCTGATGATCTTCGTGTTTCTCACGAACCTGCTCGCGCGCAGCTACGTGGAGTACAAACTCGGCGGCAATAGGCAGCAGTAGGAAAGAGCCCGAAACAGCGCTGCTCTCTCCCCGGTACATGGCGACGAACGAGGGAGGGCGTGCCTATGCAGCTCGCATTGGTCCGGAGCTTGTCGGCGCCGTGTATCGTTCTCGCTTTAGCGAGCTGCTCTGCCGCGGCGCCGGTCTCAGCGCCTGCGGTCTTGTCGACTCATTACGTATCGACGCTGCAGGCCGCCGACGCCGCTTACGATCGCGGAGACTACCACCTAGCGGCTAGCCTCTACGACCCAGTGGCGCGAAGAAATCCGGTGAACCCGACGTATTGGCGACGGCTAGCGGCGTCCCACTATTTGGCCGGCGAGTACGCGCAAGCCATTCCGGCATACAAGATAGCCTTGCGGTTGCGGCAAGATCAACCCGCGACGCTCGCCTATTATCTGGCGCGGTCTTACGGCAAGGCGGGCGATCCACGTTCGGGGATGCGTTGGCTTAGGCAAGCGATGCGATGGGGCTACGCAAACCTGGAGGACGCGCGTACCGACGTGGCGCTGAGATCGCTCGGTGGCCAAAGCGGATTCAACGACCTGCTTGGCATCGTCGACGCGACGCGCATGACGCGAGTGCAGGGATGGCGGTACGACCTCGCCTTTCTCTCCCGGTGGGCGAAGGTCAAGACGTATCATCCGTTTCGCACCGATACCGGCGATCGATTCGTGTCGGGTGCCATCTATACGGAATCCGAGTTCGATCAACGGGTAAAGACGTTGGACCGCGACCTACCGTCGATGTCGGACGTTTCGATCGAGCTTGCGATGATGCGGTTGGTCGCGAGTCTGGGTGACGGGCACACCGAGCTCGGTGGAGCACGACGTCCGGAGTACGGTCAAACCCTGCCGCTCAAGTTCGAGTTGTTTCACGAGGGTCTTTTTGTCACGGCGGCTGAGCCCGCGTACCGGAGCCTCGTGGGCGCGCAGATTCTTGCTATGGACGGGCGGGGAGTTTCGAGTGTCCTTGCAGCGGTCGCGCCATACATCAGTCGGGACAACGACTACTGGTTAACCGCCGTCGAACCATATCGGCTGCGGTCGATTCCGTTCTTGCACGCGGCCGGCCTCACGAACTCGCCGCAGCGCGTATCGCTCCGCGTCCGTGCGCTCGACGGGCGCATGAGCGAGGTGCCGGTCCAGGTTACCACCGACAGCCCGGACATCTGGAATACCTTGCCTAGTCCTGCCGGATGGGTGAACCTGTATGAAGTACTTCCCGCAAAACCGCCGGTGTATCTGACCCGAACGAACGAATACCATTGGTTTGAATACGAGCCTGCGCAAAAACTGGTGTACGTTCAATACAACAAGGTTCTCGATGGTGATAAGGAGACGCTCGCCGCGTTCGCAACACGCCTGGGATCGTTTTTGGGTTCGCATGAAGTCGACAAGCTCGTCATCGATATGCGCTGGAACAATGGCGGCGACACGTTCCTAAACCAGCCCTTGCTTGCGGCGCTCGCATGCAGCGCGGTAAATCGACAGGGCCATCTCTTCGTGATCATCGGGCCGCGAACGTTTTCTGCGGGCACCAACGCCGCGGTCTCCTTCGAGCGCGACCTGCATGCGATCTTCGTCGGAGAGCCGACTGGCGGAAAGCCGAACGCGCCCGGAGACGAGACGTTCTTCACGCTGCCGTATAGTAAGATCTCTATTAATTTCTCAAACGTCTATTGGGAGGCCGGATGGCCTCAAGACGAGCGATGGTCGCTCGCGCCGGCCATTTATACGCCGCGAACGTTCGCGCACTACGTGAGCGGCACTGATGCCGCCATGGATGCTGTCATCGCCTACCCGAACGAGTAGCGTACCGAGCGCTTGCAGGAACTTTGCATCGGCGGTCGCAGCGTCATGCTGGAGATTGACGACGGGTGAAGAAGCGCAGGGAACGATAAAACCGAGGGACCGGATTGCTGACACGATCGAACTTCAAGAGACGTAGCTCGCTATACGCCCTCGCGGTAATTGCCGCGCTGTTGTTCATTCCAAGTCTAGGTTTGGCCGATACCGGCGTTGGCCCGCCGCGCGTCTCGCTGGTTCAGACCGGCGCGACGATCGAGGACGTCACGATCAAGACCTACGGCGTCACCAAGCCGGTCATAGTACAGCGCTACCTGTCCCTTCACGCCGGTTCGCAGCTGACCCAGCGCGCACTCAACCAGGACTTCAGTAATTTGCAGCGCCTTGGCCGGTTTATCGCGCGCGTCACGATTGACAGCGGCGCGCAGCCGGCTAGCGTGCGGCTCCACTGGATCGTCATGAATCGATGGCTGCGGCCGACGGAGCACCCGTTTTACGGCGATCAGCCGCTCTCGGCGGCGATTCAAGGCGTCGGATTTATCGTGACCGGGAAGCCGATCGATAAGCACGGCACCAACTTCTCGACCTACACGCAGTTCAGCCAACGCGTGAACCTGCTGCGCGTACTCTTTACCGCGCCGCTGACCGTGGATCCGCAGACCGGTCGCGCGAACTCACTCATCGTCGATGCGTTCGGCGGGCGCGGCGTCTTCCGCGCCAGCGAGCCGGAAGCCGTCAGCGTCTTTAGTTGGACCGCGGGACAAGAAGCGCTGTTTCTTTCACAGCGCACTAGCGGCACGCAGATTGAAGGGGGGATGCGCGTCGTCCATTCGACCGACGAGCTACCGTCAAACATCGTCGCGCCGTCGATCTACTCCACCTATCAGGCGCCGGCGCGAGCGACGCAACTCATTGCCGCAATCTCGCACGGCTGCACCACACCCGCGACGCAGTGGTATCCGCCCTTCTGTGGCTTTCAATATCGTTTCACTGCGAGTGACGCGATCGGTGGCCTCGGCGCAACGTCGACATATCGTTCGATGATAGCCGATGTTGCACGCTACTTCGCGATCGGATCGTCGACCTTAGTATTCCACGGAAATATGGCGCGAACGGGCGGCGTGATTCCGGACAGCTTTCTCACGTGCGCCACGGCGCGCGCCTATCCGAAGTCGTTCTGCGGGACCGATTCTGAAGTGGCGGTGGCGGAATTTCGTCTGAACGATGCCAAGCAGCGCCCGCTCGAGTTCGCATTGTTTACCGAGTCGGCTGCAAGCCGCGTGCGTCAGAGTGAGAACGCCAACGCGACCCCGTATTTTAACTGGCATCCGGACACCGGTGTCGCCGTCATGTATCACATTGTACGCGTCGATGTCTCGTACGGAAAAGGCGGCGGCCGCATCTTCCTCGAGCTCAAAGGCCAATCGTACTAAAAGAAAAAGTGGTGCATCACCCGGAGGGTGACGCTGACCTTTTAGCACAGGATGTGCGGTCGCGGCGAAGCCGCGATGGGATGGTGTGCGTGGTAGGGATTGAAAAAGCCAAGTAGGAGCCACCGCGGGTTACCGAAGGACAGGGTAGTGAAAGACACGAGGGCTATGGGCGGAGACGGGTTGCCCAGGGCCGCTGAGAGTCGTCTCGGTCTGCAACCGTTTTGCAACCGCGGGTAACGGCACTTACGCCTATCGTAATGGGACCTTGAGCCCGAGGAGCGCCCGCCTCTGCGGCGACATAGGTAAGTATGGACAATTCCCAAGCCAGCAGATGGGTGTGAAGGTGCCCCGTCTATTAGTGCCTTTGTGGGTCATCTCCGCGGCGATGTGCGTTGCTATGTTGCCTGCTCTTGCCGATGGGCCTATCGATCAAGACCAAGTTCTTCCGCTGCTGCGCGCGACCAAAGAACTTACCATTTCGACTAACCCGGATGGAAGAACCGCTTATGCTGTGGTTCCCGATACCCCGGCTAAGGGCACAGCCGACGCGGATCGGACGATCAGTGGTCAGTTATCCGATGGGCGTTGGGTGCTGTTCGTTCCTCTCTCATCTGGGAACGCGAGTACGGGAGATATTTACTCGCTCATGTGGGTTTGGATCGACGGTCGCGCGAGATTCGTTGGTGAGATTCCCGCAGAGAATGATGGCCTAGGGCAGCTATCGACCTCGATCCAAGACGGCAAGATATATATTGCGTGGCCGACATGCTGCCCCCGCGAGATGCGTACGAAAGTAAACGAGCTCGATGGAATTCGGTTACGATTAATTAGCGACTCGGTGACGGGAAGTCCTGAACAGACTGATGCACTTGCTACACCGCCTGCTGCTGCGGAAAGTCCCGGCGCGACGAATAGCGCGATTTCCGGTGAGGTCGTGTTGTTGCTGCTCGTCATTGGCGGCCTCGCGTTCTATTTTCTGCCGACATTGATCGCTGCGGGACGAAGGAAACGGAATACCGTTGCGATCTTTGCTCTGAACCTCTTGCTCGGATGGTCACTGATCGGCTGGGTCATTTCCCTGGTTTGGTCGCTGACCGTGGATGCTCCCGGGCCGTAACAACGGGTGCCATTAATTAGGTCGCTGGGCTCGCCAGCCGATAAGGTAGGTACGGCGCAACGAATGGATAGGGAAGAACGTTGGGGGATAGGCATCGTTGAAGTTCCGGGACGTTCGCCGCCTACTACGAGAGGACGGCTGGATCGTCGTCCGCCAGGAGGGAAGCCATGAGCAATGGAGGCACCCAACAAAGGCAGGCCGAGTTACGGTCGCTGGCAATGATGCGAAAGACGTACCACCTGGTACGTTATCGAGTATATCCAAGCAGGCAGGTCTGAAATGATGTACGGAGTTGTTTTTGAGGTCGCCGCCGATGGCAGCATCGGCGCGTACATTCCCGATATGCCTGGCGTCGCTGTAGTCGGCAGCGATCGAGGTGAAGCGTTGCAGCTACTCGACCAAGCCGTACGGTGGCACGTAGAAGGCCTTATCGAAGACGGATTGCCGATACCTGAACCGGTCGAAAAGCAAGGTTACGAGGCGGCGCTGATTCTCGATCGAACGTTTCTCCAGCATACTACTGAGGCAGCAGCGCAGTACATCCTTGGCCCGTCCTCTAACGCCGCACCGCTCTGGGAGTTACACTTCGAGCATCAACGGACACGCGCCGTCGCGTGAAAGCTTGGATAACCTTAGCGGACTTCGCTGAAGTACATGCTGGCAAACTATTTGTGGTTGGCGGCGGAATTTATCTACTAGGGCCTGGACCGATCACAATGGGAGTTGCAGTTGAGGTCCTCTTACCGTGGGAAGACCGAAGCAAACGCTTGGGTCTGCGCGTCGCGTTGATAGATGCCAATGGCCAGCCCTTTATGGTTTCAACACCCGTTGGCGTAATGCAAGCGCCGTTAGAGGTACAGAGCCAATTCGAGGTTGTCCCGTCGCCAGGAACTTCCGCGGGCACACAGCTACCCTTCGCCTTCGCATTCCACGTCGCCAATCTGCCGTTGCCGCCGGAAACGTACGAATGGGTTGCTTACATAGATGGCGACGAAGCACCAGTGGCCCGCACATCATTTACGGTGCGCGCGGCGCCGCAAACCCCGGCCTAACTTCGCATCTCTCGTCGGCGTTACGGCAAGACGCGTTAGGGCCTGGGTCTACGGTGAATACCGAAAAGCTGCTCAACGAGGCGCTTAGAGCCGGCGTAAACCCCCATGGCGATTCCAGAGACCGCGGATATCAGGATGATATTCCCGACATGTACGATTACCACAACCGGCCCGTCCGCGAAATCAATTGAATAGGCTTTGGCAGTGTCCCCTAGCGTTACAACCACTCCCAAAGGACGCGAGGAACTTGGCAAGTTTGTCGACGGCGTGGGCTATCTTCCGCCCCCGGTGCTTGACCTCTTGAAGGATTAAGATGCTGAATTATCGGCTTGACGCAGAGCGTTTACGCCAACTCTCGTCGGATGAAAAGCTTCAGATATTCAATGACGAGACGAGGGCTTGCGAGCGTGGATTGAGGACGCTCTTTCAATTAGCGGCGCAGGCGCGGCTCGACCAAGAAGCGGCAGCCGCCGCAATCCCGGTGCTAGGCAGTGGTATAGAAAGCCGAGTCGCTTATAAGAAGGCGGCCGACGAGCACTACTTCGAGACATGGTACGCGCCGGAGATTTATGCCGACGGCATCGTGACGACTTTGTATGGCTTGAATTCCAGTTTTGGGCAGAGAGTTTGCGGGCTGAGCGAAAGGGCGGTGCTTAATCTGAAAGCAGGCTCCATTCTCGGCGGAGGCCGCTCGTTCAACGAGATCATCTGTGCGCTACGCAGTCACATCAGCCATTTCCATGAGCACGCATGCACGGAGAAGCTTGAGGAAGCGCCTCGCTTGGCTGTGCCAGCGCTTGAAGTGTTGCTGACGATCGCCTCACAGTCGGCGTTTGACTCGATGATGTCCTACTATGCATTGCAACAACTCTCCGACGGCAGTTTCGAGAAGCTGATGCAGCACCAGTACTCGGTCGGACCCGACATGGTTCGAGTCGCGCCGTTGACATGACCGGGGCTTCCCGGAGAGCCTGCTGCAACCGTTTTGCAACCGCTGCGTCATCGCAAAAGAAAAACCCCGAATAAATCGGGGTTGAAATGGTGTGCGTGGTGGGGATTGAACCTACGACCCCCACGATGTCAAAGCGCCGAGGGCATCGCCTGGAATGCGGCTGAAGCCGGCCGAGAGGCGCGGAGCGGCTACGACGCCGGCGCGCGATGGGGGAATCAGGCGGAGGAAGCCAATTGTGCGGCACATGGCGTTTGATCCACAAAAAGACGTCGCGAATTCGGCGGCATTGATTTCCGTGTTCGGCTCCTGGCCATCGTTTCACGATGCCGAGATCGTATCGATCCTGTTGCGACGTGGGCCGCAAGATCCGTCTTTAGAATGCGCAATTCACGTCTTTGGGACTGCGAACGAAGTCGACGAGCGTGGCCACTTCGTGACCCGTAATCATGTGATCGTCGAATTTCTATTCAGCAATATCGAACTGGAACGCCTCGAAGATTTCAATCGCCAAAACGTCATCGACGAGCTTCGCATAGAGAGGACCGAGAGCGGCCGCTTTTCCATCCTAATGCCGCCGAATAACGGTTGTGAGGTCCGTTTAGCCTGCGAATCGATACGAATCCTGATGGTCAGGGAGTACGCTCGCGAAGAACGAGTTCGCGATGGATCCGTCTATTCGCGTTAAGCGACCCCGAAGTCCGCAGTCTCCTTGGCAACAAAAATAGCCTCGCATTGCTGTAAGGCTATTGGAGATGGTGTGCGTGGTAGGGATTGAACCTACGACCCCCACCGTGTCAAGGTGGTGCTCTCCCACTGAGCTACACGCACACAGTTTTGCCCTCGCTTCGCGAGGGACGTCATCCGGACTCAAAACCAGCACCAACATCCTGTTGGAGCATATTTCGCCTCCGGAACTCAGAGACTATACCAAAGGCTCGTGGCGGGGTCAAACGATTATTCTCGGGGGCGGACCGCACCTGCGGGGGACCGTGGCCTCGGGTCGAAGCGCGCCTCATGGAACAAGCGACGACCGTAAAGGAAGTCTTGCGCATGCCGTCCCCGGCGCCGGTGCCTCAGGCGCTCGCGTGCGCTGGTGCGCACCTCTGGATGGGCTCGTGGGAGACGCAGCGCATCTATGGCATCGATCGCGCGCATTTCACCGTCTTCGAGGAGCGCCCGGTGCCCGGCAAGCCCGTGAGTCTGGTTGCCATCGGTGAAGAACTGCGTGGCGTGGTTAGCGAGGGCGGCGAGGACGATCATCGCTTCATTAGGCGCTTCATTCCAGGGCATGGCTTCAAAGAGCACGACAAGCTTGCGTGCCCCGACGATACCGGATCGTTCCTGGCGTACGACGGAGAGTCGCTCTGGCTGAGCCAGCGCTTCAACAAACGCATCCTCTTGCTCGATGCGAACGCGAATATTCGCCGGGAGATTACGGCCGGCGGGCAAATTCTCGGCATCACTTTTGTCGACGGGGCACTCTACGCGTCGCTCTGGTACGGTAAAGAGGGTGGCCCGAAACTGGGCCGTGTAAACGGTGAGAGCGTCGATGTGATCGCGTCCCTGCCGTTCGCCGCTATCTCGCTTGCGCACGACGGTCAGCGTTTTTGGTGCAACGATCCGAAGACGACCTCGATCATCGCGTTTACGCTCTAGCTAAAGGAGCGCTGAGGCCCTCGCTCGGCCTCGTCGATCCAGTTGCGCCACTCCTGCGGGATTTCGATCGTGTGCTGATTTATGAAATCGTACGCAACCACCGTGGTGATGCCGTGCGCGGCGCGATGGCCATGCGTTTCGCTCCAAATCTCGTAGCTGAAATCGAACGATTTCGTGCCCACGCGTGAGACCCGCACGCCCACCACGATCGCTTCGCGAAATTTGAGCTGGCGTTCGTAGGTAAAGTTGATGTTCGCTTGGATCATGCCGCGTTCGCTCGTTATATCCGAACGCATGATCGTGTAAAAGTACTCGGTGCGCACCGTTTCGCACCAGCGAATAAAGGCCACGTTGTTGACGTGCTGCAGCATGTCGACGTCAGAAAACGGGATTGTGAAACGCGTCACGAGAGGAAAGCCTTCGAGCATGGGCAGGCCGTTTCGACCGAGGTGGCTAGACAACATCCCCTCCAGTAGGATAAACTCTCGGCTTGTCCAATGTTTGGCAGCCGGTTCGCGGACCGGCGGCCTTGGGCGCGTAGCTCAGTGGGAGAGCATCCGCTTCACACGCGGAGGGTCGTAGGTTCGAGCCCTACCGTGCCCATATCTTAAAACTTTGGCGCGCCAACGTGGCGCTGTAGCTCAGTTGGTTAGAGCGCCGCCCTGTCACGGCGGAGGTCATGGGTTCGAGTCCCACCAGCGTCGCCATCTTTCCAGAGCCCCGGGGCAATCGCTCCGGGGCTCCTCTATGAGGCTTTGACGCCGACGCCGAGCTCGGCTAATGCGTGGTCTGCTGCCGAGCGAAACCGATCGAGATCGCCGTACGCGCGAGCAACCAACATCGCGCCCTCCAAGACTTGCACCAAGATGCGCGCGTGTGCGTTCGGGGACATGCGAACCGTGAGGCGATCGGACTTGCGTCCGCGTTCCAGGACTGAGGCGAGCCACGTTTCATTCGCGTCGAAGAAGGCGCGTAGTTCGACTTGCATGGGCGCCGGCAACGTCGCGTATTCGGCCGCAAACATGCCGCACAGACACATCCGGTCTTGCGCGATCACCTGGTCATACAGCGCGACGTAGCGGCGCAGCTTTGCGGCTTCGTCGTCGATGGTCGCATCGATTTCCGCAAGAGCGCCGGTAAACGCTTCGTGATAGCGCGCGATCAATCGCACGCCAAGGTCCGCCTTCGAGGGGAAATGATAGTGCAGGCTAGCCTTGGTCACCGCCAGTTCTTCGGCGATGTCGGCATAGCTGAAGCCGTTGAAGCCGCGACGTTGCGCAAGCTGTTCAGCCACATCCAGAATCCGCTCGGAGCGCCCCTTGGGAGCTGCTGACTGACTTTTCACTGCCTGGCGATGGTTCGTCATGCTCTTGACTCTTACCTACTAGTAGGTAATAATCGAATCCTGAGAAGAGAGGAGGCTCCCATGCAGAGTCTCGACCAGAGCGCCCAACACAAGTCGTTCCGGGACCCCGAAGACGTCCGGACCTTCCCTAACGGAAAGGCCGAGATCCTCACGGTCGGCGGAGCGGAGATTGGCCGCCTCACCTTCGCACCCGGCTGGAAATGGTCGGCTGACGTCAAGCCGATCGCGAACACCGCGAGCTGCGAAGCACCCCACTTTCAGTATCACGTCTCCGGCAAACTCGCGATTCAGATGGACGACGGGACGTCCTTCGTCGCGGGCCCGGGAGACGTGACGTCGCTGCCCAGTGGCCACGATGCCTGGGTTGTCGGCGAAGAGCCGGTCGTCGTCGTGGATTGGTATGGCGCCAGTAATTACGCCAAGAAACACTAAAGCGCGGAGATCGTTTCATGCAAACAACGACGAGAAAATTCATTGACTGCCGCGAGTTCCCGAGCGATTCGAAATGCTCGTTGACCATCTCGGGAACGGAACCCGAAGTGCTCAAGGCGGCAACCGAGCACGCCGTTTCCAGCCACGGGCATAGTCCCGGGCCGAAGCTCGAAGAAGCGCTTCGAGCGTCGCTACGTAACGAAAAACAATAAGCGACAGGACCCGCACTCCAAGCGCAGAACGTACGGCGGTCGCCTCGTCAGGCTAGGGCAAAAAGGTGTATCCGCAGGAAGCGGATACAGTTGCCAAGCCAGGATGGCGGTCGAGGGCGAAGCCCTCGATGGCAACAAGCCAAGGTAGCTCAGTCGGTAGAGCACGCGCCTGAAAAGTGCGGTGTCGCGAGTTCGATTCTCGCCCTTGGCACCATTCTAAGACTCCGCCGAAAATTCGGCGGAGTCTTCTCTTTAGGCCAGATGTGATTTGAGGAAATCGACGGAGCGGCGCCAAGCGACCTTCGCGAGCTCCTCGTTGTAGTGCCCGAGGCCGGCGTGGCCCGGCTCGTTGGGATTGTGAAACGCGTGCTCGGCGTCGTAGCGATGAAATTCGTGCGGCACGCCCGCCTCTTTGAGCCGAGCTTCGATGGCCTCGACTCCGGCGATAGCAAAGAAGGCGTCGTTCGTCGCCCAGTGCCCTTGCACCGGAATCTTGATCTTGCCGACATCGCCCGCTTCGGGCGGCGGGTAGCCGTAGAAAGTTACGACTGCGTCGAACTCCGGGTCGTACATTGCGGCGAGAAGCGCAAGCGCACCGCCCATGCAAAAGCCGATGACACCGACCTTCTTCGATCCGGTCGATTTGAGATATTGTGCGGCTCCGCGAGCGTCTTGCGTTGCGGCGTCACCAAAATCGAGGCCTTGCATCAAGTGATTGGCTTCATCGCCGACCGCCGCGACGCGCCCACGGTATAGATCCGGAATGAGCACGCGAAAACCCGATGCGGCGAGTTCGTCGGCCACGTGCTTGATGTGATCGGTGACGCCCCACCACTCTTCGAGCATCACGACGCCCGGCGCGTTGGCCTCGCTGGACGGTGCGGCGTAATATCCCGGGGCGGTCTTTCCGTCCGGGCGCGGAAATTCGACCATCTTACCCAACTACGACGCCCTCCTCGGAATCTTGCCGATCAAGGTTTTCGATTTTCTCGTTCACCAGCCAGTCGTTCGCCCGCGCGATGTGGTCTTTCGGCACGCGTCCGTGCAGCCAGGTGACCAAATCTTCGTCGGTCTTATACTTGGCGATCGCGCCCTCGAATTCGCTCGGCGTGATGCCCCAGCGTTCCATCACGCCCTTGTCCATCGGGCAGGGATAGATGTAGTCGAAGATCGTGCCTGCGGCGGCGGCACGCGCCTTGTCTGAGACCCGCTTGAGCCACATCACGCCGTCGATTGCATCGCGGCCGCGCCGTGGAAAGGTCTTGCCGTCTCGAAAATCAGTAGCCATATTCCCTAGAACGCGTGAGGGCCGAAGGCGGTTGCCGTGTGCGCGCGAACCGACGCCGCGTGAAGGATCGTTATCAGGCTCGGCTCGCGGTGCTCCTCGCGGTGTTGCTCAATCTCATCCTGCCGCCCAGGCTGGAGCTCGGCCCGAGCTGGGTCGTGCTGGTTCTCGTGGCTGTGCTCTTGACGCCGCTCGTCGCAATGACACCGACCAAAATGCGCGATCTGCACGTGATGCGTGCACTGACGATCGCGCTGGTCGCGACGCTCAATTTCTTCAACGTCGCCTCGGTCGTGCTGCTGATCAACGAGCTGCTCAACGTCCATGCGCCCGGGCATGCCAACCTTACGGCGCAAGAACTGCTCTCGTCGGGCGGAGCAATTTGGATCACCAACGTGCTTATCTTTGCGCTGTGGTACTGGGAGCTCGACGGCGACGGACCGTTCGATCGCGACCGCTTTCCGTCGGCGTGCGACACGCCCTCGATCGATTTTCTCTTCCCACAGATGTCGGTCGACCGCAATCGGATCAAAGGCCTTCCCGAGAACTGGAAGCCGATGTTTCTCGACTACCTATATCTCTCGTTCACCAACGCGCTGGCGGTCAGTCCGACCGATACAATGCCGCTGACGCGCACGGCTAAGATGCTGATGCTCGGCGAGTCGCTGATCTCGTTCATCACCGTTGCACTGATTCTGGCCCGCTCGGTCAATATTCTCAGCTAGGGAGATGGCCTGGGCGTTGGCGTGGGAACAGGATCGTCGAGGAAGGTCGTATAGTCGTGCGTGAACGCGCTCGGTGGAATCTGGAGATCGCCGCGAAAGGGCAGATCCAGTTCCGCGATGACGACAAAGATCGCGCCGATCACCGCGCCCACCGCGGCCGTCATGAGAATGTGCGCGCGGGCATCCTCCACGTAGAAGAAGTACGACGACCCGAGCGTTACAATGGCTATGAAGATCAGCATCACCCACACTAGCGGCGGTACCGACTCTTGATTTTGATAGAGACGATTTCCGCGTGCGTCCATAAAGGCGTGCGCGTGTTGCAGGGCGTCGGCTTGCGCCGTTTGCTGCCCGAGCGTCACCGGGTTGTACGATTCGATCAACGTGACGACGTCAGCTGCGGCGCGATGTGCCATTGCGCTCGATTTACCGTCGCGCATCAGCGGCCACTCACGATCGATCACGATGTCGACGTAGTGCTCGATCGCGGCGTGGATTTGGTTGCGCAGCGGCTGAGGAAAGACCGTGACCTCGTGATAGAGATTGGAGATCTCGTCCGCTTCAGTCTGCACGATCAGCGCCGATTGGTCGTACTCTTGCCACACGGTCACTACCATGAACGAGAGCATGACCGCCAGAATTGTGCCGAGCGTGGCCATGATCGGGCCGGCGAAGTCATTGGCGCCGCTACGAAACCTGCTCGTGTGCCGACCGCGCGCAAGCAGCAGCCCCGCGGCGGCGAGCGCGCTCATGCCGCCGATGAAGAGAATGCACACCAGCCAGGCCGGAATCGCATAGACCCACGTCATGCGCCCACCCTTCCGCCAGGACGCGCCGCGGCCTGCACCGAATCGGCGGCCTGCCGTGGTTCGCGGGTATGATGTAATGGTAGCCTGCGACCTTCCCAAGGTTGATGCGTGGGTTCGATTCCCACTACCCGCTCCAGCAACCGCGGCTTCGAATCGTTTGTTTGAGCGATTGCGGCGACGTAGCCAAGTGGTAAGGCAGGGCTCTGCAAAAGCCCCATTCGGCAGTTCGAATCTGCCCGTCGCCTGAATATCTCCCCATGCGCATAGCTGTCGTAGGTGCCGGTGCAATCGGCGGGTACATCGCCGCGGTGCTCGCTCGCGCCGGAATCAGTGTCGCCGTCGTTGCGCGTGGGGCCCATCTCGAAGCGATCCGTCGTCACGGCATTGCCGTGCTCTCGAGCGATCTCGGGGCGTTCACGGTGCGCGTCGAAGCGAGCGATGATCTGCGCTCGCTCGGCGCATTCGATTACGCGCTGCTCACCTTCAAGGCCCACCAATGGCCCGGCTTCGTGCCGCAGCTCACGCCCGCGGTCGCCGCCGGCACGACGATTGTCACGTTACAAAATGGCGTGCCGTTTTGGTTTCGCCGCACGCCGCCGCTGCGAACCGTCGACCCAGGCGGAACGATCGGCGCGTTCATTCCTGACGCGCGTACAATCGGCGGTGTCGTACACGTTTCGGGAAACATCGCCGAGCCCGGAAAGATCCGTCAAAGCGGCGGTGGGCGTTTTATTCTCGGTGCGTTGGATATCGCGCTGGAGGAGTCGCTGGCACGTTTGGCCGCAGCCATGCGCGATGCGGGATTGAAACCCGAAATCGAGCCGAACATCCGCCACTTCACCTGGCTCAAACTCATCAACAACGCAAGCCTGAATCCGGTGAGCACGATCCACGACCTCACCATCCATCAAATGCTGGCCGATTCGGTCACGCGCGAAGAAGTGCACCAACTCATGCTCGAGTCGGTCGCGGTCGGGCGCGCACTCGGCGTGGTTGAGGATGTCGACCTCGATGCGCGCATGGCCTACGCCCGGCGTTTGACCGACGTGAAGACCTCGATGTTGCAGGATGCACTGGCGCACCGTCCGCTCGAACTCGATCCGATTGTCGGCGCGGTGGTTGAACTGGGCGAAGGTTTGCGCGTACCGGTTGCCCGTATGCGCGCAGTCTACGACGAACTTCGCGCACGAACGGCGGCGTTCTCGTGAAGATTGGCGATCTAACCGGCGTTGGAGCCAAGAGCGTGCCGCTGTTTCGCGAACTCGGCATCGAAACGTCGCGCGATTTGCTCGACTACCTGCCCTTTCGCTACGAGGATCTGCGCTATCCGACGCCGTCGACCGCGCTCGGCACTACCGGGGGCGAGGAAAATGCCGTCGGCGTCGTGACGGCCGTGAAGGAGCGCCGCGTGCGCGGCCTCGAGATCGTCGAAACCCGATTGCACGATGACGCCGGCGAGTTTACCGCCAAGTGGATCGGGCGCAATCGCTACGTCTACGGGCGATTCAAGGAAGGGATGCGGCTTTTTGTACGCGGCCGCGTCGAGCGCACGCTGGCGGGCGCGGTCATCAACGTCGGCCAATACGCGCACCTACGCGACGGTGAGGTTTACCACGGCGAAATGGTCCCGGTCTATCGCGCGAGCAAGGATTTGACCACGCGCAAGATCGCCGCAGTCGTGCACAAGAATCTCGCGCGTCTGCTCGATGAGGCGGGCGACGATCCGCTCCCCGACGACGTCCGCACGAAGGCGTCGTACCCGGATCTGCGCGAGGCGTATCGGGCCGTCCACGCGCCGCAAAACCCCGCCGAGGCGCAACGCGCGCGCGAGCGCTTCATCTTCACCGAGTTTCTCATGCTTGCCGCGGGCGCGCAGCTGCGCCGCGCCGAGCGCGAGCGCTCGCACGACGCGAGCGCGCTGAATATCCCTGCGGATTTGCTCGAGCAATTCGCGGGATCACTGGTCTTTGCCCTGACCGATGCTCAGCGCCGCGCAATTGGTGAAATTTGGGATGACATGGCGCGCGACGTGCCCATGAATCGTCTCTTGCAAGGCGATGTCGGCAGCGGAAAGACGCTGGTTGCCGCAGCCGCGATCGTGCTTGCCGCGCGCAACGGCATGCAGTCGGCGCTGATGGCGCCGACCGAGATCCTCGCTTCGCAGCACGCAAGCAAACTCGCTCCGCTGCTCTTGCCTTTCGGCATCACCGTGGAAGCAGTCTTCGGCAGTCAGGCTGGGCGCGCGCGCAACGCGGCCGAGGGCCGTATCGCAAGCGGCGAAGCGTCGCTCGCCATTGGCACGCACGCGCTCCTAACCGGCAGCGTGGATTTCGCGCGGCTTGGCCTGGTGGTCATCGACGAGCAGCATCGCTTCGGCGTGGAACAGCGCGCTCGCTTGCGGGCCAAAGGCGTCGCGCCGCACACGCTGCACATGACCGCAACGCCGATCCCGCGCACGCTCGCGCAATCAGTCTACGCCGATCTCGATCTCTCGATCATCGATGAACTGCCGCCGGGGCGCACGCCGATCGAAACCTACGCCATTCGCAACAGCCGTCTCGAGCGCGCCTACGAGTTCGTCGAAGCCAACGTCGCGCGCGGCCACCAAGCCTACATCGTCGCGCCGGCGATCGATGAGGAGAGCGAGCTGACCAGCGTCATTTCGGAAGGCGAGCGTTTGAAGAACGACGTCTTCCCGGATCGTCGGATCGGGCTCTTGCACGGGCGCCTTTCGAGTCGCGAGAAGGACGAGGTGATGGGACGGTTCACGCGCGGCGAGATCGACATTTTGCTCGCCACGACCGTGGTGGAGGTCGGGGTCGACGTGGCCAATGCGAGCGTGATGGTCGTCCTCGATGCGCACCGGTACGGTCTCGCACAGCTCCATCAATTGCGCGGACGCGTCGGTCGTGGAGCCGCGAAGTCATTTTGTTTGCTCGTCTATCCCGACGATGCGGGCGTGACCGAGCGGCTCTCGATACTGACCGATTCGACCGACGGCTTTGCGATTGCCGAAGCAGACCTGCGCATTCGTGGTGCCGGCGAGTTCGCCGGTACCGTGCAATCCGGCGCGGCGGATCTGTGGGTTGCCGACCTCGTGCGTGATATCGATATTTATCGTGAGGCCAAGGAGCAGGCACAGCGGATTATTTCGGGCGATCCGACGTTGCGCCGTCCCGAACACGCGGCGCTGCGCGCCGCGCTCGAGCGTGGCCCCTCGACCCGCGCTCTGGTTCTCTCCTCTTAATAGAGGGCGCGAAGGGCTCGCGGCCAAACCCCGGCCCGAAAGAAGGAGGCACACTCGTGCGCTCGTTGCGTCTTGCCATTCTTGCAGCGGTTACCGCCGCGGCATTCTGCTTCGCTCTTCCGGCGAATGCGTCATCGCTGACCGTCACACGGGCAACATTGCCCAACGGACTGAAAGTGATCGTCGTCCACAACCCGCTCGCACCGGTTGTGAGCACCGTTTTGAATTACGAGGTGGGCTCTGACGAGCAGACTGTAGACGGCGAGGCCCACGCTCTCGAGCACATGATGTTCCGCGGCAGCGCGTCGCTCTCGTCATCGCAGCTGATGGACACGGTGAGCTTGACCGGCGGCGATTTCGATGCCGACACGGAAGATGCGGTTACCCAATACTTCTTCACGGTGCCCTCGCAATATCTGGATATTGCGCTGCGTCTCGAGCGTTCCCGCGCGTCGGGCCTCTCGCTCGCGGCCGATCAGTGGGCGCAAGAGCGTGGTGCGATCACGCAAGAGGTGACGCAAGACAACAGCAACGCGATCTATCGCGTCTTCGAAAAGATGCTCGACCGGGTTCTGGCCGGGACGCCATACGCCAAGAACGGCCTGGGGACGGTTTACGGGTTCGCTCATCAAGTGAACACGCCGGTGATCAAACGGTTCTACAACACGTGGTATCACCCAAACGATGCTGTGTATGTAATCGTCGGTGACGTCGACGGTCCGGCGACGATCGCGAGGATCAAGGCGCTGTGGGGTGATTTGCCGGCCGCGAAGCTTCCCGCGAGGACGCCGGTGAAGCTCGGGGCGGTCACCTCCAAAGTCTTTCGCGATACCTCCGACCAATCGTATACAATCGTGTTGCTCGGATATCGCTTGCCTGGCTACAACAGTCCCGACTACGCGGCTTCGCAGATTTTACAAGATGTGTTGAGCAGCCAGCGCAGCGATCTCTATGGGCTCACCGCGGCGGGCAAAGCATTGTACACCGGCTTTCAAGCGCAGACGTTTCGTCAATCGGCGATGGGACTCGCCATCGGGATCGTTCCGGTAAGCGTCGCGCCGGAGACGATCGATCAAGAAATGCGCGGCGTGATCGACGCCTATCGCCAGAGCGGTGTGCCCGATGATTTGGTCGACGCGGCGAAACGCCGCGAGATCTCGCAACTCGAGTTCAACGCAAATTCGATTGAGGATCAAGCGTTTCAGTGGAGTCAGGCGGTTGCGGTGCAAGGCCTTTCGTCGCCGGATCAGATGGAGGACGCGTTCGGACGCGTCACCACTGCCGACGTGAATCGCGTGCTGCGCACCTACGTCGACAACAGCCGTGTCGTCGCCGCTTACGCGGTGCCGAAGAACAGTGGAGCAATGAGCGCTGGGGGCAGCGGTCCGGGCAAAGAGGACAACATGGTACCCCCAAAAACGCACCAGCCGTTGCCGTCGTGGGCACAAGACATCTTGAAGCATCTCTCGGTCCCGCCGAAGACGCTCGACCCAACGTCGATGACGCTCGCGAACGGCATTCGCCTCATCGTGCAACCCGAAACGATCACCAAGACGGTCGTTGTCTCGGGAAAGATCGAAAACGATCCGGCCGTCCAAGAACCGGCCGATCAGCGCGGGGTCAACGATCTGACGACGGGGCTCTTCCCGTTCGGAACGACGACCTATTCTCGCGTGCAGTATCAAGCCGAGTTGGATAAGATCTCGGCAACGGTCAACGCGGGTACCGGCTTTGGCCTGCAAGTTCTCTCGAAGGACTTCGATCGCGGCGTGGAGCTGCTCGCCGACGAAGAACTGCATCCGGCCTTCGATCCGAAGAGCTTCGCGATCGTACACGGACAGTTCGTCGGCCAGATGCAGGGCGAGGTTAGCTCACCCGATTACCTCGCGCAAGTCGCGCTCAGCAACGCGCTTTATCCGCAAGGCGACCCATATCGCAACTTCGCGTCCGTGAAAAGCGCCGGCGCGTTAACGCTCGAAAACGTCAAGGCCTGGTACGCCGCGGCCTACCGCCCCGATCTCACGACGATCGTCGTGATCGGTGATACGACGCCCGATGCCGCGCGCGCTACGATCGAGAAGTATTTCGGCGGTTGGACGGCAAGCGGTCCAAAGCCGCAAACCGAACCGCCGGTAGTTCCGGCAAATACGTCATCACAAGTCGTGGTGCCGGCTCACGGACGCGTTCAATCATCAGTGGAGCTCGTGCAACTGAACGACATGCGCCGCACCGATCCGGACTGGGCGCCGCTTTTGCTCGCGACTACCGCGCTCACCGGCGGTTTTTATTCCTCGATTCTCTATCACGATCTGCGCGAGGTACACGGGTACGTGTATTCGGTCGGGAGCGCGCAGCACACCGGAAAAACGCGCTCGAGCTACCAAGTGACGTACGCTTGTGATCCGCAAAATATCGTGCCGGCGGAAGCCGCCGTCATAGCGGACCTGCAGCGCGTGCAGACCACGCCGCTCTCGCAGAACGATCTGCTGCGCGCCAAGGCGCTGCTGCTCGGCGACGTGCCGATTCAGCAATCGAGCTACAGTGGCGTGACCACGATGTTCTTGCGATTCTCCTCGCAAGGACTGCCGCTCGATGAGTACCAAATCGACGCGCAGCACTATCTCGGAGCCTCGGCTGCGCAAGTGCAGGCGGCTTTCGCGAAGTGGATTCGTCCGACCGGCTTCGTGCGGATCGTCACGGGTCCCGGTCCGAAATAGTGGAAGTGCCATGCGCCGTTGGTTTCGACATCGATCACACGCTGTGCATCGATAACAAACTCGAGCGCGTCGCTTTTTTGCACTTGCTTGGGCGCGTCATCGACGATGGCGGGGTTTCCCTTGGGAGTTTGGCGCAGGAGACCGAGCATATCGATGCGCTTCTGGTCTATGCCCGCGGCGGCGGAGGCACGATCGAAGATGCCGTGCGCCGATTCGTGAGCGAGCGCGGCGTCACCCCGACGGAGGCGCACGTTGAAGGCTTCAAACATGTGGCGCTCTCGATGGCGGAGAGCTTTATCGTGCCCGATCCGCGCGCTCGCCCGACGATTTCCGCGCTCGAGCGCGAGGGCGTTCCGGTCGCGGTGTTGAGCAACGGCTGGAATCCGCTTCAGGTGGCCAAGGCGCGCCTAGCAGGCTTCGGCGGGCGGGTGATCGCGAGCGCTGATCTTGGGGTCCAAAAGCCGAATCGCGCGGCCTTTGAGGCGCTCGCGCGCGAACTGCGAGCCGAGCCGGCGCGTTGCTTCTACGTCGGGGACGATCCGCGCAGTGACGTGGCCGGAGCGCTGGGCGCCGGGTTCCAGGCGGTCTGGCTCGACCACGAAGGGAAGAACTACCCACCGGACCTCCCGCCTCCGACCCACGTGATCCACTCGCTCGAGGAGGTCCTGACACTGGTTGCTGCGGAGGCAGGCGTTTGAGTCCCAAGATCACTGGCGGCGAGCTGGGGAGCCGAAAGTTGAAGTCGCCCAAAGGGATGAACGTACGTCCCACGCCGGGCCGCGTCAAGGAGTCGCTCTTTTCGATCCTCTTGCCTCGCATCGCGGGCGCAAACGTCCTCGATCTCTTCGCCGGCACCGGGGCAATCGGTTTTGAAGCGGCTTCGCGCGGCGCCGCTCGCGTGGTGAGCGTCGAAGCGCACCGCGAAACGGCAGCGGCGATCGAGGAGTCGGCCCAGGCGCTCGAGGTCGAAGACCGTGTCAGTGTCGTCGCGGCGCCGGTCGAGCGCGCGCTCTATCGCATCGAGGGACCGTTTGATATCGTCTATCTCGATCCGCCCTACGCGAACGAGGTGCCGCAGCAGATCTTCCGGTTGCTTTTGGAGCGATCGCTCTTGGCGCCGGACGCGCTGGTCGTGTACGAACACGCCGCGAAACGGATTCTTCCCGACATACCGGGGTATCGCTCGACGCGCGAAGAAGTATACGGCGATGTCGCTCTGGCGTTCTTTACCGTAGGTTGACTCACCGAGTCACGCGGGCCATCTACCCGGGATCGTTCGATCCGCCAACGAACGGTCACCTCGACGTCATCGAACGCGCCGCCGGTGCGTTTGGCGAACTCATCGTCGCCGTCGTCGTCAATCCACAAAAAAGCAATCCCATGTTCACGCTCGATGAGCGCGAACACATGCTTCGGCTGGTCGTAGCGCACCTACCCAACGTGCGCGTCGATCACTTCCGAGGGTTGCTGGCGGGCTATGTCAGAGCACAGGATGCCGACGTGATTGTCAAAGGACTTCGCGTCGTCTCCGACTTCGAAACGGAGATGTCGACCGCACTCATGAACCGATCGCTCTCCAATGTTGATACGCTCTTCCTGATGTCGGATGCTCGCTATTCGTTCGTCAGCTCGAGCCTCGTCAAAGAAGTCTTCTTTCTCGGTGGCGACGTCGCACCGTTCGTACCGTCGCCGGTACTGAACGTCATGTCGACAAAGCGCACCGCACGCAAGCAAGCGTAACGGAGGTTCGTAATGTCGGTCTATCGCGTGTTAGATAAACTCGAGAGCTACGTACACGAGGCAACCTGGCTTCCCGCGGGCTACCGTGTTATCTCCGAGGAACGGCTCGTGGAATTCGTGGAGAAAATTCGTTCCACGCTTCCCAAAGAGGTCGGACGCGCGCAGATCATTGCCAAAGACCAAGAGCGTGTCATGCGTGCTGCGCAAGAAAAAGCCGATGAAATGATCGACGATCATGAAATCGTGCAGCGCGCGCGTACGACCGCCGAGGTCGTCCTGCGTGAAGCCGAAGAACGTGCGCGCAAGATCCGCGAAGGCGCGGATACCTATGCGACACAGGTGCTCGCCGAAATGGAAGGCCGTCTTGCCTCGGCGCTCGGTTCGGTGCAAAAGGGGCGCGCTGCGCTCGCGAATGCGCCGAAGCCGGCAGCTGCTCCGCAGCAACAGCCGCTGGCTGACGCGGCGGCGAAAAGCAAGCGTGCGGCATTCGACTTACATACGGCAGAAGAGACCGCGGAACTCGAATCCGTTGATGCGGTGAAGGCTTAACGCGCTGAACACGGGTTAGCTCGGCCGCCCGAGCGGGTACAGAAGTGCCATGAAAACACTCATTGGCATCTTTGCTTTGCTCGCGGTGATGGCGCTTCCGGCCGTCGCCAATGCACCAGGCGGGATCAGCGGAACGATTCTCGCTCCGGACGGTCAATCAGTGGCCAATGCTCCGGTCGCGTTCTTCCGATTGCCGCTTCATAATGTCGATGCGGCCGTTGCGACCGTGAATACCGACCGCAATGGCTTTTTCACGAAGGTCGCTCTGCAGCCGGGCCGCTACATGGTTGCAGTCGCGGTGCGCGGCAACCTATCGGCGTGCCAAGTGGAAGACATCTACGACGACGCGATGACGCGAGTCAAGATGACGCTGCAAAATACGACGGCGTGCCGCGGCGCACGATTGCATAGCGCGATGGTGAACCCGGCGATCGGCGCTAGCTTCTACTTGGTCCACTAAGAGACGCGCTCGATCTCGAGCAACTGCTCCTTGCGCTGCGCTCCCCACCGGTAGCCGCCGGCGCCCCCGCGTGCCGGCACGATGCGATGGCACGGAATAAGCAGCGCGATCGGATTGCGAGCGCAGGCTCGAGCCACGGCACGCGCGGCGGTGGGAGAGCCGATCGCGCGTGCGAGCTCGACGTACCGCATTGTCTTTCCCGGGGCGATCGCGCGCAGCGCTTCCCACACGCGCAGCTGAAACGCCGTAGCGCGCACGTCGAGCGGAAGCGAGGGCCAAGGTCCTTCGTTTGCGAGATAGGCGACGATCCGTGAGGTTGCGCTTTCGAGCCGGTCGGCGCTGCGCTCGAAGTTGGCCGAGGGAAATGCTTCGCGCAGACGCTGTTCGAGCGCTGCGTCGCGTTCGTCGATATCGACGCGACAAACACCGCGCGGCGTCGCCGCGACCAGCACGCGTCCCAGGCTCGAAGCGACGATCGCGTAGGCGATCTGCTTCCCTTTGCCTCCGCCGCGCGGCCGTTCGAAACGTTCGTCGCGCGCGAGTTTCCCGTAGACGTGCGGAGAGATCCCGATCGTTCGCGTGAAGTGGCGCTGCAGATGCGCGGGGCTCAAGCCAACGGCTTCGCCGAGCTGCGTAAGCGTCAGTCGGTCATCGGCCGCATCGAGCAGGCGGCAGACCCGCACGATGCGTTCGTCGATCGCCGGCGCCTCATCGGGGCGGCAGCGCTTGCACGCGCGGAAGCCCGCATCGCGCGCGGATTGCACGTCGGTGAAGAAGCGCACGTTGCGCGGGAGCGGGCGCCGGCTCGCGCATCCAGTCCGGCAATAAATATGCGTGGTGGTCACGCCGTAGAAGGGTGCATCGCTCATGCCCGCACTACTTTGAAGGCGAAGCACGTATAGCTGTGATGGCGCACGTGCACTTCGGCGATGCGATCGTTTGCGAGAAATGACGCCGCCGCGCTCTTGGCCTCGCCGGGCGGGGCGACCACGGCATCGGCGATGCGTCCGTCCAGATCGTATGCTCGCACGACGAGTTCGCGCGCGAGGAAGTCGGCGGGGAACTCGCGCGAACGGTACGATTCGCACTCGTGCGCATGGATGAAGATTGGCCCGATCTCGGCATAGGGATTGGTGTCGGGCAACGGTTGGTAGGAGAGCAGAATGAGATCCTCGGGCTCTTTCGATATGCGTAGACACGAACGGCACGGAGCTTGGTTCCGCTCGACGCGAAGTTGGTGGCCGAAGCCGTCGAGCAGCGTCGCTCGCGCGAGGGCGGCGACCTCGTCCGGGATCGGGGCGTAGGCAAGGCTGAGCGCAATTGGTGTGGTCGTCATGATGCAGCCAGCATAGCGCCGATTGGGTTGGCGGGCCATCGGAATCGTGCGCTGTAATTCGAACGCTCTCAACCCGTTGTCAAGGTCCTGTCAGCGCCTGAGCGTATCCTGAGTGTCGGAGGAAAGCCATGCTTCTCATCGCAGTCGTCGCCGCCGGCGTCATGTCGGTCTCGCCTATGACCGCCTCGCCGGCTATTTCGCGGCCCGTTTCCGTCACGCCGATTTCGCGACCGGTTTCCGCCGCGCCGGCTTCGCGCCCAGTGCAGGCCGCCCAGTCGCAGCAAGCGCACCCACAGCAGAAACCGTGCCCGCCTCGGCTCGAAGAACGGCAGCAATCGCAGGTTGCCACTGAGCCGCCGTCCTTGTGCTACCTGCGCAACCGAATTGCCGACGCGAATACCATGTACGGCTTCGGAGTCGACTCGGAATGGCAGTGTTCGCCGCTCTTCTTGGGGCGTTAGAGCGGCGTAATCCGGACGACTGCGGCGATGCCGGCCACCCGGACCTCGACGGTGTCGTCAACCTGCAGTCGAAGCGTGTCGCCTGCGTCGCAGGATGCGCCCAGCGCGGTCGCCGTGCCATCGATCACATAAACGAAAACGATTTCGTCTTCGTCGAGCACGAAACGCTGAACCGACGTTACGATCTCCACGTCATGGGCATAGCCGTCGCGCAGCGTCAGCGCGTTTAGATCGCGTGCCGGGCCGGCTGTTACGCGGCACGTGACCTGCGCTTCACCCGGGAAGTCGTACGGCTCCGCGCGTTCGAGCTGTACGCGCTGGCCCTCGACGTCGAGCTCAACCGCGCCGTCGATCGCGACAATCGTTCGGTCGTAGCCGCGAAACTCTGAGAAGGGGCCATCGCGTTCGATGCTGGCCAGCGAGAGTCGCCACAGCGCGCGCGGCGTTGCCTCGCCAGAAAAGGCGGCGGCGATCTCTCGTGTGAGACCGCCGCCGTTATTCCAAGTTTGTTCGCGATACTCGCTCGCGCGGATAAGCGCGATCAAACGGGTGGGGCTTGCACGTTGTGCGCGAAGGCTTCGAGCCGTGCACGGTCGATGGCTCTGACGCGCCCGCGATCGAGCTCGACTGCATGCGCGTTCTTCAAACGAAGGAGCGCGCGGGCGGCCATGTCGCGCACGGTGCCGGCTGCTGCAGCGATTTGCGCCTGTGAAAGATTTTCGACACCCGGAAGACCGCGCGTCATGCCGACCGATGCCCGCGCGTACCCCAGCAAGAATTTTGCCACGCGCTGCAGCACGTGCGCAAAGGCGAGATCCGCGATCGTGTCGATCGAGCGCCGGCGCGCTTGGGAGCTCGCGATCAGAAAGCCGAGCGCGAGCTCGGCGTCGTTGCGGATCGCGTGCATCACCGCTTCGCTGGGAAGAGTAACAACCGTCGCGTCGGTCAATGCTTCGGCGCGCGTGGTGGCGCCGCCGCCGTCGAACGTGCCGCTCTCGTTGAGCGTGTCGTGCGTCAGCCGTTCACCGATCGTGTGCGTCTTGCCGTCGGGCGAGAGCAGTGTGTAGATGACCTTGCCGCTCTTGACGATGCCCAAGTACGGCCACATCTCGCCTTCATCGAAAATCGTGTCCCCGGATTTATAGCTGCGCTCGCTCATCTGATTGGCGAGCTCCTTGACCGTCGTCGCCTTGGCTTGCGTGAACTGGGTTACGTGGGCGAGGAAGGTCTCGCCGTCGGCGTGCTCGTCGATTCGCTCAAGGCGAATCGTCCAACGGCTCCCCCCGAGATTGCGCGCGTCCCACGAGAAACGCCCAGGGCGCAGTTGCGCCATCTCGTTGCGTAACGCGCGAGGGTCGCTCTCCTCGTTGATCTCGAGTGCGCCGCCGATTTGCAACTTGTCGAATGCTTCGAGGATGTGCTCGGTTCTGCTGGCAGGCGGCAGCGACCGGGCATCGAGCGTAATGGCGGCCGTTCGTGTGATTGGCATGACCTGCGAACTTTAGGGGTGCTCCCTCGAACTTCCTGGAATAGCCCCGCCCCATGGCTAGCAGACCACCAAGCGACACCGACGTCGTCATACTTGCGGGCTCGCGTACGCCCTTCGGCAATCTCGGCGGGACCCTCTCCGAACTGACCGCCACCGACCTGGGAGTTGCCGCCGCGAGCGCCGCGATCGAACGTAGCGGCATACGCGTCGAATGGATCGACGATGTCGTCTTCGGGAATGTGGTGCAGTCCAGCGCCGACGCGATCTATCTCGCGCGCCACGTCGGGCTTCGCGCCGGTGTTGCCGTCGGTTCGCCGGCGGTCACGGTGAACCGGCTCTGCGGCTCGGGACTCGAAGCGATACTTTCAGCCGCGCGCTCGCTGCGGTTGGGCGAAGCGACCTACGCGCTCGCCGGCGGTACCGAGAACATGACGCAGGCGCCGCACGTTGTACGCGGCGCGCGCCGAGGTTTTCCGTTTGGTGCTAACGTGCAATTCGAAGATTCTCTCTGGAGCGCGCTGACCGATTCGTATCCGAATACGCCGATGGCGATTACGGCCGAGAACCTTGCAAAGAAATACGGCATCGTGCGCGAAGCGTGCGACGAGTTTGCGCTTACCAGTCAGTCGCGAGCGCTCGAGTCCCAGGCGAACGGGTACTTTGCGGATGAAATAGCACCGGTTACCGTGAGCGGTCCGAAGGGCGCGCAAACGATCGTCGACAGGGATGAGGGTCCGCGCGCGGGCCTCTCGATGGAGAAGCTCGGCAAATTGCCGGCGCGCTTCACGAAAGACGGCGTGGTGACGCCCGGAAACGCGAGCGGTTTGACCGATGGCGCCGCCGCGGTGGTACTGACGACGGTGAAGCAAGCCAGGGCGGACGGCCTTTCGTGGATCGGACGGCTCGTGAGCTCGAGCGTGGTCGGCGTCGATCCCTCGATCATGGGGATCGGCCCGGCGTACGCGATTCCCAAGGCGCTGCAACGCGCGAGTATCGCGGAGAAAGATCTCGCGGTGATGGAGATCAACGAGGCGTTTGCACCGCAGGTGCTCGCGTGTATGAAGGAGATGGGGAGCCCTTCGAGCGGCTCAGGACAAGCGGTGCGTTTGAATCCGCACGGCGGCGCGATTTCGCTCGGGCATCCGCTCGGTGCGTCGGGTGCGCGCCTCGCGCTCACGACGCTCAACGATCTTCGCGCGCGCGGCGGCGGCTACGGGGTCGCATCAGCGTGCATCGGCGGAGGGCAGGGCATCGCGGCGGTTCTTTTCGTCGAGTAAATGGGGACGCGTCTTTGACGTGCTCGCTCTCGGCGTCGCCGCCTTCATCGGGTGGAAGATCTTCTTCGCACCGCGCGCGCTGAATGTTGCGAGCGCGTATCCCGCGCCGCGCATCGCGTATCCCAAACTCGACGGCGGGACGTTCCACATCAGCGACGAGCGCGGCCACGTGGTCTTTCTCGACTTTTACGCCTCGTGGTGTGAACCGTGCCGGCTCGAAGCCCCGCTCGTGCAGCATTACATCCGCGCACATCCAAATGTGACGCTCGTGCCGATCGACGTCGGCGAGCCGGCAGCCGTTGCGGCCGCGTACGCGAAGCGCATGCACTTAAAAGATGTGGTGCTCGATACAAAAAGCAGCTCGCAGGGTTTCTTTCAGATCGAAGGCTTCCCAACGATCGTGGTCATCGATCCGCAGGGACGCATTCGCGCGACCTGGTCGGGTTTCAATCCGGCGATCGAACTTGCGATGGCGCACGCGCAGCAAACGCTGCGCAACTAGTCGCCGTCGATTTCGCCCATCAGATCGACGCCCGGCGTCGCGACAAACGCGGGCAGCACGAAGTGCAGCCTGTTATCGGCGAGCGTTCCATCGATCGGGCCGATCGACATGAATCCCGCGCCACCAATCGTCAAACTGTAACGCAGCGACGTGTCGAGTACGAACGGAAATTGGATCTCGATCGCCGTCCCGGCGCGTACGCGGACCGGCCGCGTTGACTGCACGGTGCCGGAGAAGAAGAAGTAGCCATTGCCGCCTGGTGTTACCCAGCTCTCGGCCAGCGTTGGAGCTCGGGTCATGAACGATTCGATCGCCGCATCCGAGGGCGCATCGTTCGCTCCGAACTGCAAGCCTACGACGTAACCGTCGTTAGCCGCGCGTAGCGGGTATTGCTTGCCAAACGAAATTGTTCCGTCCCAAGCGGAGATACACGGATCCGAGATGCCCGACAGCAACCACCAGCGACCGAATCGCTTTTCTAGTGAGTTCGACCCGCCAAATGTATCCGAGTGCCACCACACGATTGCTGCATCGTCGCGAACCTCGATGCGGTCAAATGCAACGGAGGCGCTACTCATGCCGAGTAAGATCGGCAGGTCGTGCCGAATTGCAGCAACGTCACGAGGTGGTCCGGATTCGAACACGAGCGCGAGAACGAGCGCGAGAGCGTGCAATTACACGCCTTTCCAAGCGGGCTTGCGCTTTTCCAAGAACGCGCTGGTGCCTTCCTTAAAATCCTGGGTGCCGATGAGCGCGCCGAATTCGAGCGCTTCGAGTTCCAGCGCGTCGTCGATTGCTAGGTGTGCACCGTTATTGATCGCGCGTTTGCAAGCGGCGATCGCGAGCGGCGCTTTCGCCGCAATTGCGTTTCCGATGCGCTTGGCTTCGTTCAAAAGCTCGGCGAGGGGTACGACTTTTTCAACCATGCCGGCGCGGTGCGCTTCGTGCGCGTCGATCATCTCGCCCGTGAGACACAGGTACATCGCCATCCCC
>Ga0302180_10000327_pt1 | contig 39261 bp, 23 predicted proteins | sample I_Palsa_E3_2_FD_200575 | JGI IMG/M metagenome (GOLD analysis project Ga0302180, IMG submission 200575) | Peat permafrost microbial communities from Stordalen Mire near Abisko, Sweden - I_Palsa_E3_2 | ecosystem: Environmental > Terrestrial > Soil > Palsa > Peat permafrost | place: Sweden...
GCGCCGGCACCGGTACGCCAGGCAGCGCCGCCGCCGCAGGCCCAGCCGCCGCCGGCGGCGCCCGCGCAGCCGCTGCGCGCACTGCACGCTCCGTTGGATACCGATCGGCCGATCGTCGTCGCGGTCGACGCCGGACATGGTGGCGATGATCCCGGGGCAATCGGCCACGGCGGCACACGTGAAAAGGACGTGACTCTCGCCATCGCGATCGCACTCGCACAGCGGATCAATTCCGAGCCCGGAATGCGCGCGGTGCTTACGCGCAGTCGCGATGAGTTCATCATGCTGCCGGAGCGCGGCAGGCGCGCCGTGGCTGCCAACGCGGATTTGTTTGTTTCGGTGCACGCCGACTCGATTCGCGACTCGAGCATCGACGGCGCGTCGGTATACGTGCTCTCCGAACGCGGCGCGACAAGCGAGGCCGCAAGATGGCTTGCAGACCGCGAGAATTCCGTTGACCGCTTGGGCGGCGCGTCGCTCGCAATCAATAACCCGCAGCTCGACCCGGTTTTGATTGACCTGCAGCAGACGGCGGCCATCAGCAACAGCATGATTGCCGCACAACGTGTGCTCGCCGCACTCGACAGCATCGGCGAGGTCAGAAAGTCGACGGTGCAGCAGGCGGGATTCCTGGTGCTCAAGTCGCGTTCCATGCCTTCAATGCTGGTCGAGACGGCCTATATTTCAAATCCGCAGGAGGAACGCCGGCTGCGAACGGGCGCGCAGCAGCAGAAGCTCGCAAGCGCCATCTTCAGTGGGATTCGCACCTTCTTCGAAGCCAATCCACCGCCCGGCACGCGCTTCGCCCAGCTGCGCCGCGGCCTCGCTCGAGTCGCATCCGACAGGCCCAGCCTGCCCTGATCAACGGTACACTTGCGGATTGGTGTCCGTGAGTGTGCCGTCATGCCGATCCGGGTTCTAGCCAACGATCTCATCGATCAGATTGCTGCCGGGGAAGTGATCGAGCGTCCCGCCTCGGTTGTCAAGGAACTCGTCGAAAATGCATTGGATGCCGATGCGCACCGCATCGACATCGACATCGAGCGCGGCGGCATCGGGCTCATTCGCGTGCGCGACGACGGCGCGGGCATGAGCGCGGAGGAGCTTTCGCTTGCGCTCTCGCGCCATGCGACCAGCAAGATCGCATCGCTTGCGGATCTTGCGGCGGTGAGGACGCTGGGATTTCGCGGCGAGGCGCTGCCTTCGATCGCCTCGGTTTCGCGCCTGCGCCTGCTGTCGCGGCCGCGCGGCGCCGAGGAGCGGGCTGCCGAAGTGGGCGTTGACGGCGGCCGCATGGGCGTCGTGCGGCCCGCGCCACATCCTGCCGGCACCAGCATCGAGATCCGTGACCTCTTCTTCAACGTGCCTGCGCGGCGCAAGTTCGTGCGGAGCGAGGCTACCGAGTTCGGCCACATCATGCGCTGGGTCGAGCGGCTTGCGCTCTCACGGTTCGATGTCAGCTTTCGGCTGCGGCACGGCGAGCGGCGCGTGTTTGACGCGCCCGCGGTCGACGCGGCCGGCGAGGCGGCGCGCGTGAGTGCGGTGCTTGGCGCCGAGTTCCTGCCAACTGCGGTGGCGCTGCGCAGCGCCGCAGGCCCGGTGAGCTTGAGCGGCTGGGTGGGACTTCCGACCGCCTCGCGAGCTCAGCCGGACCAGCAGTTCTGGTTCGTGAACGGCCGCAGCGTGCGCGATCGGCTGCTCAGTAATGCCGTGCGGCTTGCTTATCGCGACGTGCTCTATCACGGACGCCATGCCGTCTACGTGCTCTATTTGACACTCGATCCGCACCTCGTCGACGTGAATGCCCATCCCTCAAAGCTCGAAGTACGCTTCCGCGACAGCCGGCAGATCCATGATTTTGTGTTCCGCGCGGTCGAGCAGGCGCTTGCCGGAACCTCCCCACGCGCAAGCGAAGTCCGCCCCGCCGCCGCTGCGCCGCACGCGCCCTATGAGTTCGCCGGCCGGGCGCAGTCCTTCGAGTTCGCCGCTGCGCGCGATCCATGGGTGCTGGCGGGGAGCGTGCGCGATTTTGTAGCGCCGGCGGCACAGGCGGCGCAGCCGCTCGGCACGGCGCTCGCGCAGCTGCATGGCATTTACATTCTCGCCCAGAGCGCCGAAGGCCTCATCCTCGTGGACATGCACGCCGCACATGAGCGCGTGCTGTATGAGAAGTTCAAAGCCGACGAGGCGGCCCATGGGATCGCCTCGCAGCATCTTCTCGAGCCGGTCGTCATCGAAGTGAAGTCGCACGAGCTCGAAGCCGTGCTCGAGGATCGCTCGAGCTGGGAGCGCGCGGGATTTGAGCTTGATGCGCTCGGCCCCACGCGCCTGGCGCTGCGGCGTGTGCCGGCGCTCCTTGCGGGCGGCGATGTCGCCGCGACGGTCGGCGCGGTCATCCGCGACCTCGAGCTTGATGCCGGCGTGCATCACTTGGACGGCGCCGTCGACAAATTCCTGGGGACGCTCGCCTGCCGCACCTCGATCCATGCGCATCGACGCCTGACCCTGCCCGAAATGGATGCTCTCTTGCGGCAGATGGAAGCCACCGAGCGCGCCAACCAGTGCAATCACGGGCGTCCCACCTGGACACGGCTGACACTTTCGCAGCTCGATCACCTCTTCCTGCGGGGCCGCTGATGGCTGAGGCCGCGGGGACAGCGCCGCCGGTGTGGGTGCTGACGGGGCCCACCGGTACGGGTAAGAGCGAGTGGGCGGTGCGTGCCGCGGAGCAGCAACCCATTGAAATCGTGAGCGTCGACTCGGCGATGGTGTATCGGGGCCTCGATCTTGGAACCGCGAAGCCGTCGCGCGCCCTGAGGGCGCGCATTCCGCATCATCTGATCGATATCTGCGATGCGACCGAGCGCTATTCGGCCGGACAATTCGTGACCGACGCAGCAGGAAGGATCATTGAAATTCACGCGCGTGGCCATATACCGCTTCTTGTGGGGGGTACCTTGCTTTATCTACGTGCGCTCGTTTCGGGCCTGGCGCGCCTGCCGCAGGCGTCGGCCGAGTTGCGCCGCGAGCTCAACGAACGCGCTGCGCGGATCGGCTGGGCAGGGCTGCACGAGGAGCTCAAGCGCCTGGATCCGCAGGCCGCAGGACGCATCCATCCGAACGATCCGCAGCGTATCCAGCGCGCCCTCGAGGTTTGCCTCGCCACCGGCCGCAGGATCTCCGAGCTGCAGCGCACGAGCCCGAGCGCGCTCGCGCCGTACCGCCTGCGCCGCTGGGCGCTCGTGCCGGAGGATCGGGCGATGCTGCATGCGCGTCTCGAGGAGCGATTCAACGCGATGATGGCGCATGGTTTTCTGGCTGAGGTCGAATCCTTGTACCGCCGCGGCGATCTGCATGCCGACCTGCCTGCCCTGCGCGCTGTCGGCTACCGGCAGCTTTGGTCGCACCTCAGCGGTGCGCTCAGTCTGGCCGAAGCGGTCAAGCGCGGCATCGCTGCAACGCGACAGCTCGCCAAGCGTCAACTCACGTGGATTCGCGCCGATGCGACACTCGAGCGTGTTAACCCGTACGCACCTCGTGCGTTCGAGGGCTGGAACCTCCAATTGGCGAGCGAGTTATCCAGGCTTGGCCGCTGATTGAAGGCGCATGCTAAGATTATGCTCACGGAAAAATTAAAAAACCGTAATAAGAAGGAGAAGACGATGGCCAAAGGCCAGTCGCTGCAGGATCCATTTTTAAACGCCTTACGAAAAGAGCGCGTGCCGGTATCCATTTATTTGGTCAACGGCATCAAGCTGCAGGGGCAGATCGACTCCTTCGATCAGTTCGTCGTATTGCTGAAAAACAGCGTCAGTCAAATGGTGTACAAGCACGCCATTTCCACGGTCGTTCCGGCACGCAATGTCAATTTGACGGCGGCCGACGAAGGCGACGTGGCAGCGGAGTCTGCTGCCGAATAATGCTTCCGCTCACGGAGGTATGAGTGTTCGAGCGCCCGAGGAGCGGTGAGCGCGCGGTGCTCGTACGGCTGGGATTCGGCGCAGCGGTCGATCCGGAGGATCTGCGCGAGCTCGAGCAGCTCGCCCGCTCCGCAGGCGCGCTGCCGGTGGCAACAGTCATAGGCCGGCGCGAGCGCCCCGATCCGCGCTTTTTCATGGGCAGCGGCAAGGCGGATGAAGTGCGCGATGCTGCGGCCGCTGCCGCGGCCGACGTCGTTCTCGTCGATCACGCGCTCTCGCCCAGCCAGGAGCGCAACCTCGAAGAGCATATCGGCCGGCGCGTGCTCGATCGCAACAGCCTCATCCTCGACATCTTTGCGCAGCGCGCACGCAGCTTCGAGGGCAAGCTCGAGGTGGAACTTGCGCAGCTGAAGCATATCGCGAGCCGCCTGGTGCGCGGCTGGACGCACTTGGAGCGCCAGAAGGGCGGCATCGGCCTGCGCGGCCCGGGCGAGACCCAGCTGGAAACGGACCGGCGCCTGATCGGCCAGCGGGTGCGCGTGCTCACGAAGCGCCTTGAGAAGATCAAGCAGCAGCGCGAGACGGGGCGGCGCATGCGCGCGGAGATCCCAGTGCCGTCGATTGCGCTCGTGGGCTACACGAACGCGGGCAAGTCGACGCTGTTTCGCGCGCTCACCGGATCGCAGGCTTACGTCGCGGATCAGCTGTTCGCCACCTTGGATCCGACGGTGCGGCGGGTGAGCCTGCCCGGCGGCACGCCGGTTGTGATCGCCGACACGGTAGGCTTCATTCGCGCGCTGCCGCACGAGCTCGTGGCCGCCTTCCAGTCGACCCTGACCGAGGCGCGCGAGGCGACGCTCCTCCTGCACGTCGTCGATGCCAGCGATGCCCGCCGCGTCGAGCACATGGCGCAGGTCGATGCGGTGCTCGCCGAAATCGGCGCGCAGGCCATCCCGCAGATCGTGGTCTACAATAAGATCGATCGGCTCGAGCTTCTGCCGCGCATCGACCGCGATGCGGACGGCCGCGTAAACGCGGTGTGGATCTCGGCCGCCCAGAATGCCGGGCTGCCTGCGCTCGAGCAGGCGGTCACCGAGCGGCTCTCGCGCGCCACGCGGCGCGCGCGGCTGTGGATTCCCGCCAGCGGCGGCGCACTGCGCTCGCGGCTGTATGCCGCGCACGTGGTGCGGGCAGAGGAGCCCAGCGAGGACGGCTCGATCGAGCTCACCGTGGAGCTGCCCATGCTCGAGCTCCTGTCGCTCGCCCGCACCAGCGGTGTGCGCATTCTGGAAGTCGCCGATGACGAATTGGCTTGTGTGCCTGCGGAGGGCTTCCTACAATCTGCGCCCTTTTCCGGCGTTACCCGGCTCCGCTGAAGCTTGCGGTAAACGGGCGCGCGGCACTCCATAAGTACTCCTATGGCTTGGAATCAACCCGGCGGTCAACAAAGTCCTTGGGGGCGGCGGCCCGGCGGCAACCCGCGCCTGGATGAGCGCCTGAAGGAATGGCAGCGCCGCCTGGAATCGCTTTTCCGGCCGGGCGGCACCGAGGGCGGCTCGCTCGTATTCATGGTCGTCGTCATCGCGCTCATGCTGTGGCTTGCCAGCGGCTTCTTTCAGATCAAGGCCGCAGAACGCGGCGTCATCCAGCGCTTCGGCCGCCTCACCCACGTGCGTGGCCAGGGATGGGGCTGGCGCTGGCCGTGGCCGATCGAGACCCTGACGAAGGTCAACGTCGCCAACGTCAACAGCAGCGACTACAAGTCCCGCGTGCTGACCGCCGACGTCAATCTCGTCGAGCTGCGCTTCGCGGTTCAGTATCAGTACACCGATCCGGTGAAGGTGCTGTTCAAAGTGGCCGACCCCGAGGCGACCCTGCGCGGCGTCTCCGAGAGCGCCTTTCGCCAGATCGTCGGCCAGAGCACGCTTGATGACGTGCTGGTGGGCGCCACCCGCCCGCACATTACGCAGCGTACCAAGGAGCTCATCCAGCGCACGCTCGATTTCTACAATGCCGGCATCACCGTGACCTCGGTGAATCTCACCGACGTGCAGGTTCCCGACGCGGTGATTCCCTCGCAGCGCGATGCCAACAAGGCGCTCGCCGATCAGGAGCGCTTCGTGAAGGAAGCTCAGGCCTATGCCAACGGCGTGCTGCCCGTGGCCCAGGGCGGCGCCTCGCGCCTGCAGCAGGATGCGGCCGGCTACCACGCGCAGGTCGTCGCGCTCGCCGAGGGTCAGGCGTCGCGCTTCACGCAGCTTGCCCAGGCTTATGCGCAGGCGCCGGAGGTGACGCGCAAGCGACTTTACCTTGAGACCATTGAGACCATTCTCGCGCGCTCTCACAAGGTGCTGCTCGACGCCAAGGGCGCGAACGGCAATCTCATCTATCTGCCGCTTGATAAGCTCTTGGACCGCGCTGCGGCGAAGGAGCCCGACGTCACGACGGATGCGAGCCCGCGCAGCGCGCCGAGCGGCGACACCGATAGCGCGATCGCCGATAGCCGCAGCCGTACGGACCGCTGATGCTCAGGCGATATTTTCCGCTCCTGGTGGTGATGGCGATCGCGCTGCTGATCCTCGTCACCTCGCTCTTCACCGTGCAGGAGACCCAGGTCGCGATCCGCACCGAGTTCGGCGCCATCGTCGGCATCGACTACGACCCCGGCCTGCACTGGAAGTGGCCATGGGACCAGGTGGTGAAGTTCGAGCGGCGCATCCTCTCGCAATCCTATGAGGGCGAGACCTTTCTCACCAACGACAATCGCGGCCTCATCGTCGACTTTTATCTCAAGTGGCGCGTCAATGACGCCTCGCGATTCTTTCAGGCGACCGGCGGGGTCGAGGACATCGCGGCCGAGCGCCTGGCGGAGATCGTCAAAGACGGCATCAAGAGCGTGGTCGCGCAGCGCACGTTGGAGCAGATCGTCACCTCGGAGCGCGCCGCGGTCACCGGCGACATGTTTGGCAAAGCGAATCACGCGGTCGCAGGATTGGGCGTCGAGCTCATCGACGTGCGCGTGCAGCGCATCGACCTGCCGGAGGACGTCGCCACGCGCGTCTACGACAGCATGAAGCAGAATTTCGCGAAGATCGCGAGCCGCCTGCGCGGGGAAGGCTCGAGCGCGGCTGTGCGCATCCGTGCCACCGCCGAGCGCCAGCGCACCGAGATTCTGGCCGACGCCGAGCGCGATGCGCTGCGCGTGCGCGGCCAGGCCGATGCCGAGGCCGCGCAGATCTTTTCGCGCGCCTACGAGAGCAATCCCGACTTCTATGCCTTCTACCGCAGTCTGCAGGCCTACGAGCGCTCGCTCGGCAAGGACGGCGACGTCCTGGTGATCACGCCCGACGGAGAATTCTTCAAATACTTCAAGGATCCGGGAAATTCGGGCAGTCCAAAGCCGGGTAAGCGCTGATCGCCCGCGCAAGCTTGTCGGCCTGATCGCCTCATGCTCCACCTGTCGGATCTCATCGCCGCGGTCGCGCTCTTCCTGGTGCTCGAGGGCATGGCGCCATTTTTGAATCCGCGCGGCATGAAGCGCGCGCTGACGCGCCTGCTGGACGTGGGGGACCGGGAGCTGCGCATCGCGGGCCTTGGGAGCATGCTGGTGGGTGTCGGGATCCTCTTCCTGGTGCGGTAGGCGTCATGGGCAAGTTCGTCATCGTGATCGGCACGCAGTGGGGCGATGAGGGCAAGGGCAAGGTCGTCGACCTCCTCACCGAGCGCGCGGTCGCCGTGGCGCGTTTTCAGGGCGGCCACAATGCCGGCCACACGCTCGTCATCGGCGGCAAAAAGACGGTTCTCTCGCTCATCCCCTCGGGCATCCTGCGCGAGGGGGTGCGTTCCTTCATCGGCAACGGCGTGGTGCTCTCGCTCGAAGCGCTCCTGAGCGAGGCCGAAGTCCTCATGCAGCAGGGCGTGCCGGTCTTTGAGCGGCTGCGCATCTCGCCTTCCTGTCCGCTCATTCTGCCGTCGCACGTGGTGCTCGACCGCGCGCGCGAGCAGGCCCGCGGCGTCAATGCCATCGGCACGACCGGCCGCGGCATCGGTCCTGCCTACGAAGACAAGGCCGCGCGCCGCGCGCTGCGCGTGGCCGATCTCTTCAAGCGCGATCACTTCGCGGCACGACTGGGCGAAGTGCTCGATTTTCACAATTTCATCCTGCAGAACTACTATCGCCAGCCGCCGGTCGATTTTCAGAAGACGCTCGACACGCAGCTTGCGCTCGGCGCGCGGATTGAGCCGCTGGTGACGGACGTGACGCTTGCCCTGGAGGCGCTGCGCGTGGCGGGCGCCAACGTCCTCTTCGAGGGCGCGCAGGGCGCAATGCTCGATGTGGACCTGGGCACCTATCCGTACGTGACCTCCTCCAATACCACCGCGGGCTTTGCCAGCTCCGGCACCGGCATTGGCCCGCGCGCCTTCAACGCCGTCATCGGCATCGTCAAGGCGTACACGACGCGCGTCGGCGCAGGGCCGTTTCCCACCGAGCTCTTCGATGAATACGGTGAGCACCTGTCGCGCGTCGGCCATGAGTTCGGCTCGGTGACTGGCCGGCGCCGCCGCTGCGGCTGGTTCGATTCGGTGGCGCTGCGCCGTGCGATCATTCACTCGACGGTGTCGGGCATTTGCGTGACCAAGCTGGACGTTCTCGACGGCCTCGACACGCTGCGCATCTGCGTCGGCTACCGGATCGACGGCAAGGTCGTCGCGGAGCCGCCGCTCTCGGTCGACTCGTACGGCGAGATCGCTCCGGTCTATGAAGAGATGCCCGGCTGGAAGGAATCGACCGTCGGCGTCCGGGACTACGCGGAGTTGCCGGCGGCCGCGCGCGCGTACCTTGAGCGCATCGAAGCTCTGGTGGACGTGCCCATCGATCTCATTTCAACCGGTGCCGAGCGCGATGAGACGATTGTGCTGCGTCACCCCTTCAGCAGTTGACGCATTCGCGGCTGATCGCGCGGCGCTCCTGATGAGGAACGGCTAGATGTCCGCGACCCGATACAAGCTGCACGGCGAGGTTGCCGTGATCACCCTCGACAACCCGCCGGTAAATGGCCTCGGCCACGCGCTGCGCAGCGGGATCTCCGCAGGCGTCGGGCGCGCGCAGGATGATGCTGCGGTGCGCGCCATCGTCCTCATCGGCACCGCAAACGGATTCTCGGGCGGCGCGGACGTCAAGGAATTCGGCACCGCTCTCGCATCCGCCGCACCGAGCCTGCGTGCGCTCGTGAGCGAGCTTGAGGAGAGCAGCAAGCCCGTCATTGCGGCCATCGGCGGCATCGCCATGGGCGGCGGGCTCGAGCTTGCGCTCGGGTGCCACTATCGCGTGGCCGCGCCCGGCGCGCGCATCGCCTTGCCGGAAGTCAAACTTGGCCTCATCCCCGGCGCGGGCGGCACGCAGCGGCTGCCGCGCGCAGTCGGACTCGAAGTGGCGCTCAACATGATCGTCTCGGGGACTACCCAGAGCGCGCAGGAGCTTGCCACAGCGGGGCTCTTTGATCGCCTGGTCGACGGGGACTTGCTCGAGGGCGCCATCGCCTTCACGCGCGAAGTGGCCGCGCTGCGGCCGCTGCCGCGTTTGCGCGACCTTAAGGTGCGGCACGCCAATGCGGAAGGCTTTCTCGGATTTGCGCGCGCCTCGGTTGAGGCGCTCGCCAAATACTATCCGGCGCCGCCTGCCTGCGTGGAGGCGGTCGCAGCCTCGCTCGGCGATTTTGATGACGGATTGGCAGCGGAGCGCGCGCTCTTCGCCAAGCTCATCCTAAGTCCGGAGTCGGCGGCGCTGCGCCATGCATTCTTTGCCGAGCGCGCCGCTGCCAAGGTTGCCGGCGTAGCCGTGGACACTCCCATGCGCAAGATCCGCACGGCGGCTGTGATTGGCGCCGGCACCATGGGCGGCGGAATTGCGATGTGCTTTGCGAACGCCGGCATTGCCGTCACCGTTCTCGATGCGAGTCGCGAGGCGCTAGAGAAAGGGCTCGGCGTCGTGCGCAGAAACTACGAAAGCGCCGCGGCGAAGGGCAAACTCTCAGCCGCGGACCTCGAGGTGCGCTGCGGGCTCGTCAGCGGAACTCTCGCGGCGCAGGATCTGGCGGGCGCCGACATCATCATTGAGGCCGTATTTGAAGACCTCGAGGTGAAACGCCGCGTGTTTGCAGAACTCGACGCCGTCGCGAAGCCGGGTGCCATCCTCGCCTCCAACACCTCGACGCTCAACATCGACACCCTGGCGCTTGGCACGCGGCGCCCGGCGGACGTACTCGGCATGCATTTCTTCAGTCCCGCGAACGTGATGCGCCTGCTCGAGATCGTGCGCGGCCAGGCGACCTCCGCCGAAGTGCTGATGAGCGCCGTTGCGCTTGCGAAGAAGCTCAATAAAGTTGGCGTCGTCGCGGGCGTCTGCGAGGGCTTCATCGGCAATCGCATGCTGCGCCCCTATATGCGCCAGGCGGAGCTGCTGCTCCTGGAGGGTTGCCTGCCGCAGCAGCTGGACGGTGCGCTCGAGCGCTGGGGCTGGGCGATGGGCCCATGCCGCATGGGGGATCTTGCGGGCAATGACGTCGCAGGCTTCATCCGCAAGCGGCAGTACGCCGCGGAGCCGGGCACGCCGCATTCGCAGATCGCAGATCGGCTGGTGGAGCTTGAGCGCTTCGGCCAAAAAAGCGGCAAAGGCTACTATCTCTATGCGCCGCAGGGCCGCGAGGCGCTGCCGGATCCCGAGGTCGAGCGGATCATTCTCGACATCGCAAGGGGTACGGGCATTACCCGGCGGCGCATCGGCGATGATGAGATCGTGGAGCGCTGCGTGTTCGCGCTCATCAACGAGGGTGCCAGGATCCTCGCGGAGGGCATTGCCGCGCGCGCATCCGACATCGATGTGGTGTATCTCACGGGCTACGGCTTTCCGCGTTTCCGCGGCGGGCCCATGTTCTACGCGGACAGCGTCGGGTTGAGCGCCGTCGTGCGCTCGCTGCGCCGCTTCGCCGCCGATCCGGCGAGTGACCCGGGCTCCTGGGAGCCTGCCGCCTTGTTAGTGGAGCTTGCTGCCACGGGCGGGAATTTCAACGGCTAGGTCGCCGCAGTCACGATAAGAATGAAGCGGCAGGATGTCGCAAGCCGCCGGCGAATTGCGCAATTCCATGGAGCAAGAGCGCCTGCGAAGGTGAATAAGAGTCCTACGCCATCTCGGCGACGCGTTACGGCGCCGCCAACTCGCGCACTGCGCTTACATGGCGTTATCGGCGGCGCCATCGCCCGCGGCCATCAGTACGGAGTGGCTAGCTTACATCTCGCGGGACACGCGCTCATTGAAGGGTGCCGTCGCGGCGTCAATTTCGTGATCGTGACGATGTGCGTCGGCGGCGGCACGCGGGCTGCGGCCTTATTTGAAGTCGCATGAGCATGCATCAGCCACTGCAAGCCTCTGGTAGGATGCGCGACTCGCGGCGGCGCGCAGCGCGCAAGCGGCGCGCGCTCTAGTAATGAATGCCTTTCACTTTATTTTGTAATATATTGATTTATAAAGGATTTACTAGGCACGTCAGGAGTCTTTTGGCTCTTGCATTTGCGCTCTCGTGCGCAGCAACGGCAGCCGCGCAGGAAGGGCAGTCGGCCTCGGTCCCGGCTGTGGCGGCGGACAGCGCCAACGGCGCATCCAATGCGCCCTTGACGCAAATCGTCATCACCGCCACGCGCATCGCGCAGTCGAGTTTTGATCTGCCGGTATCGGTGGATCGCGTGAGCGAGCGGCAAATCCGCGAGGGCCAGCTGCAGGTGAACCTCTCCGAGTCGCTCGATGAAGTGCCTGGCATCTCGGTTCAGAGTCGCCAGAACTACGCGCAGGACCTGCAGCTGTCGGTGCGCGGCTTCGGCGCCCGTTCGAGTTTCGGTGTGCGCGGCGTACGGCTCTACTCCGACGGCATCCCCGGAACGATGCCCGACGGGCAGGGCCAGTTTTCGCAGTTTGACTTAGGCTCGGCCGATCACATCGAAGTGCTGCGCGGCCCATTCTCCGCGCTTTACGGCAATTCCTCCGGCGGCGTCATCGCAATTTTCACCGCGGACGGCAAACCCGGTTTCGATGCCGAAGGCACCGCCGAGTACGGCAGCTTCGATACACAGCGGTACGCGCTCAAGGGCAGCGGCGCAAGCGGCAACGTCAACTACGTGGCTGACATCGCACATTTCCAGACCGACGGCTACCGCGATCACAGCGACGCCGAGCGCAACAATTTCAATTCCAAAGTCGGCATTGCGCTTTCCGACGTCTCCAAACTGACTCTCGTCGTGAACGCCGTCGAGACGCCGTATGTGCAGGACCCGCTCGGCCTCACGCGCGCCCAGCTCGGCGCCGACCCTACGCAGGCGGGCGTCAACGCCATGGCGTACAACACGCGAAAATCCCTGAACCAGGAGCAAGTGGGCGCCAACTATGAGCGGCAGCTCACGGGCAATGATGATCTGTCGGCCGAAGTCTATACCGGGCACCGCGCGACCACGCAGTTCCAGGCTATTCCGCAGGTCACCGAGTCAGCCCCAACCAACCCGGGCGGCGTCATCGATCTGGGACGCGCCTACTGGGGAACGGACCTGCACGTCACCGATCATCGCAGCATTTCCGGCACGCCGCTGCAGCTCACGGCGGGCGTGAGCTACGACGAACTTGACGAGGCACGGCGCGGCTATCTGAATTTCAGCGGCGATGTCCTCGGCGTCGAAGGCGCGCTGCGGCGTGACGAGACCAATCACGTATACGATGTCGACGAGTATCTGCAGGCCCAGTGGGACCCGGGCGAACGCTGGCGCCTCATCGCCGGAGTGCGCAACAGCATCGTCGACGTAAGCTCCTTCAATCACCTGGCCTCGGCCGGCGTCGTGGGCGAAAGCGGCGTGCGTTACAGCGCGACCAACCCCGTCGCCGGCGTAACCTACCGCGCAACTTCCGTACTCAACTTTTATGGCTCCTACGGCCGGGGCTTCGAGACGCCGACCCTGAACGATCTCGCATACCGCTCGACCGACGGCAGCATCCCCGGGCTCAACCTTGCCCTCGAACCGGCGCGCAGCGACAACTTCGAGATCGGCATGAAGGCTGAGGCCAACCACGTGCGCGCAAGTCTCGACGCGTTCTACATCAGAACTCACGATGAGCTTGCGGTTGAGGCGAATGCCGCCGGACGCTCGGTGTACGAGAACATTGACGAGACCCAGCGCCGCGGCGCCGAACTCGGACTCGATGCCTGGTGGAGCGGCGGCTTTAGCGCAAGGCTTGCCTATACCTACATCCGCGCGACCGTGGTGTCGCCCTACACCACCTGCATCACCGTGCCCTGCCATCCGATCGTGATTCCCGAGGGCAATCGCCTGCCAGCCGTACCCGCGAACTCTCTCTACACCGGGCTCACCTGGCGCTATGCCCCGGTCGGCTTCTCGATCACGACGGAAGCCATTGGACGCGCTGCGATCTATGTGGACGACCGCAACAGCGACTCGGCATCGGGCTATTGGACGGAGAATGTTCGTTTCGGCTTCGAGCAGGACAGCGGACACTGGCATCTTAGCGAGTATGCAAGCGTCAACGATCTGACCGACCGGCGCTACGTGGGCTCGGTCATCGTCAACGAGACCAATTCGCGCTTTTTCGAGCCGGCGCCGGGTCGCACTGCCTTGGTGATGTTCACCGCCGGCTACCGCGATCGGGCGTCGCCGTAGACACGTGATGAGCGCGCAACGGTTTAGCTGCCCGCAGCAGGCGACACGCCGCCGCACCAGCATTGCGGAAATTCTGATGACCCGGGCGTGGCGCAATTTAGGCGCCGGCGCGGCAGCATCCGGCGCATGCGGCGCGTACAATCCGCCTACGGCAGAGCCCAGGGATGGAATCCAGTGCGGCAGATGCGGGCATGTCTTTTACCCTGGCCTCGGCCCGGCGCAGAGCGTGCGGCCGCGACGGCAGTGGCGCAGCATGCGAAATTGCTGCGGAGCGGGTAACTGCGCCGCACCGCGACGGTCCAAAGGCCTTTTGGATCGCCCAGCGCGCGCAGGACGGGTTTGTCCTGGATCGCAGGCACCGTGCAGATGCCGCGACGCTCCACGGTGGTGCGGACCAGGGCCTGCCGAGCAGCCTGATGCCAAATTTCCGCCTGCCTTGCCCGGCGGCACTCAAGCCGAGCGCACACGATCGGAGGACATGTGAAGACGACACAGCAACTGCATGATCTGGGTCAAAGCCTCTGGCTTGACAACATCACACGCAGCCTCTTGACGGACGGCACGCTGCGCCGCTACATCACCGATCTGTCGGTGACCGGGCTCACCTCCAATCCCACCATCTTCGACGAAGCCATCAAGAAGAGCAGCGCCTACGACGACGCCATTGAGCGCAAGACGGCGGCGGGCGGCTCGGGTGAGGGGCTGTTCTTCGATCTGGCTCTTGAGGATTTGACGCAGGCGGCGGATTTGTTCCGCCCGATCCACGACGCGACCGGCGGCGTCGACGGTTGGGTGTCGCTGGAGGTGTCGCCGCTTTTGGCGAATGACACTCCGGGCACCGTCAAGGCGGCCCTGCAACTGCATGAGCGTGCGCAGCGTCCGAATCTCTTTATCAAGATTCCCGGCACTCGTGCCGGGATCTCCGCCATCGAGCAGGCGATCTTCGCCGGCGTGCCGGTGAATGTGACACTGCTATTTTCAACCGCGCAGTACATCGCGGCTGCCGAGGCCTACATGCGCGGCATCGAACGGCGCATTGCCGCCGGCCAGGATCCGAAAGTCGGCTCGGTCGCATCGCTCTTCGTCAGCCGCTGGGACGTTGCGGTGAAGGACAAAGTTCCGCCGGCACTGCGCAACCGGCTGGGAATTGCCGTCTCCAAGCAGGCATACCAGGCCTACCGCGAACTCCTCGATTCGCCGCGCTGGCGCAAGCTTGCCGGCGCCGGCGCGCGGCCACAGCGGCTGCTCTGGGCAAGCACCGGCACCAAGGATCCGGCCGCGCCGGATACCCTCTATGTACAGGCGCTCGCCGCACCCGATACGGTCAATACGATGCCGGAGAAGACCCTGCACGCGTTTGCCGATCACGGCCGCCTGCAGGGGGTCATGCCGCTTGATGGCGGCGACGCCGAGAACGTGCTTAAGGAGTTTGCGCATGATGGCGTGGATCAGAATCAGCTGGCGGCGCAGCTGCAGCGCGAGGGCGCCGAATCCTTCACCAAATCCTGGCGGGATCTGATGGATGTGCTGGTTGCGAAGAGCGTCGCGATTGCCACCGGTACGCACAAGAGCGTAGGGCGCGCATGAGCGCAATCCCCCAAGCCGCGCCGACGCCGCTTGCCGAGCGCCCGGCGTGGCGGGCGCTTCTCGAGCACTATCAGAAAACGCGCACGCTGCATCTGCGCGATCTCTTTGCCGCCGATGCCGGCCGCGGCGAACGCCTGAGCGTCGAGGCGCTGGGCCTGTACCTGGATTACTCGAAGAATCGCGTCACCGACGAGACCATGGCGCTCCTCGTGCGCCTGGCGACGGAATGCGGCCTACGCGAGCGCATCACGGCGATGTTCAGCGGCGCGAAGATCAACGTGACCGAGGAGCGCGCGGTGCTGCACGTCGCGCTGCGCATGCCGGAAGGCGCGCATCTGGTCGTCGACGGCGCGGACGTCGTGCCTGAAGTTCAGGCGGTGCTCGTGCGGATGGCGGCGTTCTGCGATGAGGTGCGCAGCGGCGCCTGGCGCGGCCACACCGGCCGGGCGATCCGCAACGTCATCAATGTCGGCATCGGCGGCTCGGACTTGGGACCGGTGATGGCCTATGAAGCGCTGCGCCATTACAGCCGCCGCGACATGACCTTCCGCTTCGTCTCCAATGTGGACGGCACGGACTTCGCAGAAGCCACCCGCGACCTTGATCCCGAAGAGACACTCTTCATCATCTGCTCCAAGACGTTCACCACGCTCGAGACCCTGACGAATGCGCATAGCGCGCGCGCGTGGGCGTTGCGCAAGCTTGGCGATGCGCGCGCCATACGCCGGCACTTCGTTGCGGTGTCGACCAACGCCGAGGAGGTCGCCAAGTTCGGCATCGACCCGCAAAACATGTTTGGCTTCTGGGACTGGGTCGGCGGGCGCTACTCGATGGACTCGGCGGTAGGGCTTTCAACCATGCTTGCAATCGGGCCGGAGAATTTCCGCGCCATGCTCGCAGGCTTTCATGCGATGGATGAGCATTTTCGCAGCGCGCCCTTCGAGCGCAACCTGCCGGCGCTCATGGGCCTCATCGCCGTCTGGTACAACGATTTCTTCGGCGCGCAGACGGCGGCGGTCTTCCCCTATGACCAGTATCTGAAGCGCTTTCCCGCCTACCTGCAGCAGCTGACCATGGAGAGCAACGGCAAGCACGTGACGCTCGAGGGAGCGGCCGTCGGCGTGCAGACGGGGCCCATCTACTGGGGAGAGCCCGGCACCAACGGCCAGCACTCCTTCTATCAGCTCATCCACCAGGGCACGCGCCTCATCCCCTGCGACTTCATCGGCTTCTGCCAGAGCCTGAATCCCCTCGGTCAGCATCATGACCTGTTGCTCGCCAATCTCTTCGCCCAGACCGAAGCCCTGGCGTTCGGCAAGACGGCGGCGGAAGTGGCCGCGGCTGGAACGCCGGCGCGCCTCGTGCCGCATCGCACCTTCGAGGGCAACCGCCCCACCAACACCTTGCTCGCCGAGCGCCTCACCCCGCATACGCTCGGGCTCCTGGTTGCGCTCTACGAGCACAGCGTATTCACGCAGGGCGTGATCTGGAACATCGACTCCTTTGACCAATGGGGCGTCGAGCTTGGCAAGGTGCTCGCCAACCGCATCGTGCCGGAGCTTGCCAGCGCAACCGATCCCAAGCCTGCGCACGACAGCTCGACGAATGCGCTCATCCGCCGCTACCGCCGGCTGCGCACGGGCGCGCCGTGAGTACCACCATCAGCCCGCTCGCCGGTAAGCCCGCGCAGGCGGGCGAGCGGCTAGATGTCGCGAAGCTCATCGGCGCCTACTACAGCCGGCGGCCGGACCCGAGCGTGCCGGGCGAGCGCGTGTCTTTCGGCACCTCCGGGCATCGCGGCACCTCGTACGACGGCACTTTCAACGAGGCGCACGTGCTTGCGATCAGCGAGGCGATCTGCCGCTACCGCAAGAAGGAGGGCATCGACGGGCCGCTCTTCATCGGCATTGATACGCACGCGCTGTCCGGGCCGGCTCTGGAGAGCGCGCTTGAAGTACTCGCGGCGAACGGCGTCGAAATCATGATTTCCAAGGGCGGCGAGTACACGCCCACGCCGGCCGTCTCGCTCGCCATCCTGGTCTACAACCGCGGCCGCAACTCGCATCTTGCCGATGGCATCGTCATCACGCCCTCGCACAATCCACCCGACAGCGGCGGCTTCAAATACAACCCGACGAACGGCGGTCCGGCCGACACCGCCGTCACCGCCTGGATCGAAGCGGCGGCGAACGCGCTGCTTGAGGCGGATCTGCAGGGCATCGCGCGCATGCCGGTCGAGAAGGCGCGCCGCGCCGCAAGCACTCATGAGCACGACTATCTGGATGCCTACGTCCGCGATCTTAGCAACGTCATCGATTTTGACGTCATCAAGAGCTCGGGATTGGCGCTGGGGGTCGACCCCATGGGCGGCGCCGGCGTGCATTATTGGGCGCCCATCGCCGCGCGTTATGGGATCAATCTTAAGGTCGTGAGCGAGGAGGTCGATCCGACCTTCAGCTTCATGACCCGCGACTGGGACGGCCGCATCCGCATGGATCCCTCCTCGCAGTACGCCATGAAGCGGCTGATCGGCCTGAAGGATCGCTATGACATCGCTTTCGGCTGCGATACCGACCACGATCGCCACGGCATCGTAACGCCGAGCGCCGGGCTCCTGCCACCGAACCACTATCTGAGCGTGGCGATCGATTATCTCTTCCGCCAGCGGCCGCGCTGGAACGCGGCGAGCGCGGTGGGCAAGACCCTGGTCAGCAGCGCAATGATCGACCGCGTGGCGGCGCGCCTGGCACGCAAGCTCTACGAAGTGCCGGTCGGCTTCAAATGGTTCGTCGCGGGGCTCATCGACGGTGGGCTCGGGTTCGGCGCGGAGGAGAGCGCCGGTGCCACGTTCCTGCGCACCGATGGCGCGGTGTGGACCACCGATAAGGACGGGATCGCCGCGGCGCTCCTGTCGGCGGAGATCACGGCGCGCACCGGGCGCGATCCGGGCGCGCTCTATCAGGAACTCACCCGCGATCTCGGCGAGCCCGCCGCGGATCGCGTGGAGGCGCGGGCGAGCGCGGAACAGAAGGCGGTGCTTGCGAAACTCTCTCCCGCGCAGGTGAAGCGCAAGGAGCTTGCCGGCGAGAAGATCGAAAAGCTCCTCACCCGTGCGCCGGGTAACGATGCGCCCATCGGCGGTTTGAAAGTCGTCACGCAGAACGCCTGGTTCGCGGCGCGTCCCTCCGGCACGGAGGATATCTACAAGATCTACGCCGAGAGCTTCCGCGGCAACGACCACCTGCGCGTAATTCTCGCCGAAGCGCAGGCGATCGTGGGCGCTGCGTTCGCCTCTGCCGCAGGCGCGCCGGGCGCCGCGGCGCCGCCGCAGCAGAGTCCCGACCGGCTGGCGGTGGAAGCGTGGCAGAACGAAGGCGACCCCAACTAGTTCTCGCGGGCACGGCGGAGTAATCGAGCAGCAAACTGTATGTGGATCGTCAAAGTTGCATTACAGCGCCCGTATACCTTCGTTGTGCTGGCGATCTTGATTCTGCTGATGGGTGTGTTCGCGGTTCTGCGCATGGCGCGCGATATCTTTCCGAACATCAACATCCCGGTCGTTGCGGCCATCTGGAACTACACCGGCCTGCAGCCCGATGAGATGGCCACCCGCATCATTCTCTTCAGCGAGCGCACGGCGCAGACCACCGTCAATGACGTGGAGCATACCGAATCGCAGTCGCTCAACAGCATTGCGGTGGTGAAGTACTTCTTCCAGCCGGGGGCAAGCGAAGAGCTGTCGTTTGCGCAGATCACCGGCGTGTCGCAGACGCAGCTCAGGAGCTCGCCGCCGGGCACGACGCCGCCCTTCATCCTCGCCTATAACGCCTCCACCGTGCCTATCATTCAGCTCGCCCTGTCGAGCGATTCGCTCTCGGAGGCGGAGATCTTCGACCTCGGCAACAATATCGTGCGCACGGGGCTCGCCACCATCCCGGGCGCCGCCATGCCGTATCCGTACGGCGGCAAGCAGCGCCAGGTGCAGGTGGATCTTGATCCTTCGGCGCTGCGCTCCAAGGGGCTTTCCGCCTCGGACGTGACGAACGCCATCGCCGCACAGAATCTGATCCTGCCCGCCGGCACCGAGAAGATCGGCGACCTCGAGTACTACATCGGCGTCAACGCAAGCCCGACGAAGGTCGCCGAGATGAACGACCTGCCGGTGAGCGCGCGTGACGGCAGCGTCGTCTACGTCCGCGACGTCGCGCACGTGCGCGATGGCTATCCGCCGCAGACCAACATCGCGCGCCTCGAGGGCCGGCGCGCGGTGCTGATGAGTGTGTTGAAGAGCGGCAAGAGTTCCACTCTCGATGTGATCAACGCCATCAAGCAGAAGCTGCCGGGAATCCAGGAGACGCTGCCCGCATCGCTGAAGATCGAGCCGATCGGCGATCAGTCGCTGTTCGTGCGCTCGGCGATCGATGGCGTGGTGCGCGAGGCCGTCATAGCCGCGGCGCTGACGGGGCTCATGATCCTGCTCTTCCTCGGCAGCTGGAGAAGCACACTCATCATCTCACTGTCGATTCCGCTGTCGATCCTGGCGTCGATCGCCTGCCTGTCGGCGCTCGGCGAGACCATCAACATCATGACCCTGGGCGGCCTCGCCCTCGCCGTCGGCATCCTCGTGGACGATGCCACTGTGACGATTGAGAACATCAACTTTCATCTTGAGCAAGGCGAGGACGTCGAGCCTGCCATATTGGCGGGCGCGCAACAGATCGCCCTGCCGGCGCTGGTGTCGACGCTTGCGATCTGCATTGTGTTCGTACCCATGTTTCTTCTGGCCGGCATTGCAAAATTTCTGTTCGTGCCGCTCGCCGAAGCGGTCGTGTTCGCCATGCTCGCCTCCTACTTGCTGTCGCGCACGCTGGTGCCGACGCTGTCGAAATACTGGTTGCAGAAGCACGATAAGAAGGAAGGCGCAGCGCGTCCGGGCCTCTTGAAGCGATTCCAGATGCGGTTCGAGAAGGGCTTTGAGAGCGTGCGCGAGAGGTACCATGCGCTTCTTGAGACTGCGCTGAAGCACGACAAGCGCTTTGCGGCGATTTTTCTCGCTGCGATGGTGTGCTCGGCGATTCTGGCCTTTCCCTTCGGCACCTATCTGCCGGGTCTCGGTCAGGACTTCTTCCCGACGGTCGACTCCGGCCAGATCAAACTGCACCTGCGCGCCCGCACGGGGCTTCGCATCGAGGAGACGGCCGCGCTCTGCGACTCCGTCGAGGCGCTGATCCGCCAGACGATTCCGGCGGGCGAGCTCTCCAGCATCGTCGACAATATCGGCCTGCCGTACAGCGGCATCAATACGGCCTACAGCACCTCGGCCCCCATCGGCCCGAGTGACGCCGATATCTTCATCGCACTGAAGGAGAAGCATCATCCCAGCGCCGACTATCAGCGGCAGCTGCGCCGCTCGCTCGGGCAGAGTTTTCCGGGGACGACCTTTGCCTTTCTGCCGGCTGACATCGTGAGCCAAACCTTGAATTTCGGCCTGCCGAGTCCGATCGATGTGCAGATCGTGGGCAACAACGTCGCTGCCAACCATCTCTATGCCGACGATCTCCTGCAGCGGCTGCGCGGCATTCCCGGGGCCGTGGATCTGCGCATTCAGCAGGCCGCCGACTATCCGCGACTCAATGTGGACGTCGACCGCAGCAAGGCGCAGCTGCTCGGCCTCACCCAGTTGAATGTCGCCTCCAACATGCTGATCTCATTGGCAGGCAGCGTGCAGACGCAGCCGTCGTTCTGGATCGATCCCGTCGGCGGCACCCAGTACAGCGTCGTCTCGCAAACCCCGCAGTACAACCTTGAGACACAGAACGAGCTTGCGATGACGCCGCTCACCAACGGCGCCGGCGGCCCGGCGCAGGTGCTCGCCAATGTCGCAACCTTCCATCGCGGCGTCGCCCCCGCCGTCGTCAGCCATTACGACTCGGTGCCGGTGATCGACATCTACGGCTCCGCGCAGGACGCTGATCTCGGATTCATTTCAGCTCAGGTGGACAAGGTCATCGCCGGCGCCAAGGGGGGACTGCCGAAGGGCTCGCATGTCGTGGTGCGCGGGCAGGTACAGACCATGAAGGCTTCCTTCTTCGGCCTGCTCGTCGGTCTCCTCGGTGCAGTCGTTCTCGTTTATCTTCTCATCGTCGTCAACTTTCAGTCCTGGCTCGATCCCTTCATCATCATCACCGCGCTGCCTGCGGCGCTCGCCGGCATCGTGTGGATGCTGTTTCTCACGCACACCACGGTGAGCGTCCCGGCTCTTACCGGCGCCATCATGTGCATGGGCGTTGCAACCGCCAACAGCGTTTTGATGGTGAGCTTCGCACGCGAGCGCATGGACGCCGGCGATGACCCGGCACATGCCGCATCCCAGGCAGGCTTCCAGCGCTTTCGTCCGGTGCTGATGACGGCGCTCGCGATGATCATCGGCATGGTGCCGATGGCGTTGGGGCTCGGGGATGGCGGTGAGCAAAATGCACCGCTCGGCCGCGCCGTGATTGGCGGCCTGGTGTTCGCAACCATCGCGACGCTCTTTTTCGTGCCCGCGGTGTTCGCCATCATCCACGGACGCTCGGGTGCGCCGCACGCCGCAAAACCTTCCGGAAAAACCCCATGACTGATCCTGTCAGGAACTCTTCCAGCAAACCGCCTTTGCACATCGCACGCTATGCCTGGATCGCGCTCGTTGTCGCGCTCGTGCTTGCTGCTTGGGGCGTCATCAGCCGCGTGCACGGGCGCTCGAAACTCGCCAAGGAGACCAGCACCGAGGCGATCCCGCAGGTCACAACCCTCAAGCCGGATCGTAGCCCCGCCTCCGAAGATCTGGTGCTGCCGGGAAGCGTGCAGGCCTTCATCGAGGCGCCCATCTATGCGCGCACCAGCGGTTATTTGAAGATCTGGTACACCGACATCGGTTCGCCCGTTAAAAAAGGCCAGCTATTGGCCGAGATCGACAGCCCCGAGGTTGACCAGCAGTACTCGCAGGCGCAGGCGGATTTAGGCACGGCCCACGCCAACTCCCAGCTCGCTATCAGCACCAATGAGCGCTGGAAGGGTCTGCTCGCGACGCACTCGGTCTCGCAACAGGACGCCGATACCAAGGCGTCCGATGCGGCGGCGAAGCAGGCCGCCGAGGCATCCGCCGCCGCCAATGTGGCGCGGCTGCGTGATCTTGAGTCCTTCAAGCGCGTGGTCGCGCCCTTTGACGGCGTCGTCACCCAGCGCACGACCGACATCGGCGCGCTGATTGCGGCCGGACAGAACGCGGGCAACGCGCTCTTCCGCGTCGCCGACACGAGCAAGCTGCGCATCTATGTCCTGGTGCCCGAGCCGTACGCGGCCGTGACGGTCCCGGGAATGCAGTCAGAGCTCTACTTCACCGAGCACCCCGGCAAGACCTTCCCCGCGAAGGTGGTGCGCACGGCGAACGCCCTGGATCCGGCCGTGCGCACACTGCAGGTGGAACTGCAGGTCGACAATTCCAACGGCGTGCTCTTTCCCGGCGCGTACGCCGAGGTACATTTCAAAGTGCCCGGCAGCGACCAGAGCCTGCGCGTGCCGGCAAATACCCTGCTCTTCCGCGCGGCGGGGCTGCAGGTGGCGACGGTTGACAGTGCCGATCACGTGCGCCTTAAGTCCATCGTGCCGGGGCGCGACTTTGGCAAATCGATCGAGGTGCTCTCCGGTCTCGCCGCGGACGACAGCGTAATCGTGAATCCGCCCGACTCGCTCATAGACGGCGCGCCGGTGCGCATCGCGCCACCGCCGAAGCCCGCAGCGCAGGCGCAGGGCGCGGGAAAAACCTCGTGAGATTGCCTCTGGCGCAGCTTGCGCTCGCTGGCGTCGCGGCACTCGGCGGCTGCTCGCTTGCACCGGCCTACAAGACGCCGCCGACCGCGCCGCCCGCGCCGTCTTATCGGGAGGCGGGCGATTGGAAGCAGGCCGAGCCTGCCGATGCAGTGGCCCGTGGTCCATGGTGGGGCATCTATCAGGACCCGGCACTCGATGCGCTCGAAAACCGTGTCAGCGCTGCCAACCAGAATCTGAAGGCGGCGTTAGCTCGTTTGGAGGAGGCGCGTGCACAGACGCGCATCGCACGGGCCGGCTACTTTCCGACGATTACGGCCGACGCAAACGCGGCCCGCGAGCGCCAATCCATCAATTCGCCCACGTATAACAGCCTGAAGCCGGGCGTATTCAATGATTTCCAGCTGGAAGGGGATTTTTCCTACGAGATCGACGTCTTTGGACGGGTGCGCAACACCGTCGCTTCGGCGCGCGCAACTCAGGAGGCGAGTGCCGCGGATCTTGCCGTTCTTGATTTGAGTTCGCACGCTGAACTTGCCAGCGACTACTTCACGCTGCGCAGCGACGATGCACAGGCTAGCCTCCTCGATCACACCGTCGCCGACTACGCCCAGGCGCTGCAGCTGACCGAGAACCTCTACAACGGCGGCGCCGCGCCGCTGTCAGACCTCGAGCAGGCGCGCGCGCAGCTGGAAACGGCAAAAACGCAAGCCGCGGACATCCGCCTGCGCCGCGCACAGACTGAGCACGCCATCGCCGTACTCATTGGCGAACAGGCCTCCACCTTTCACATCGACGCAACTCCGCTGCCGGCCGACACAGCGCCCCCCGCGGTCGATCCTGGACTACCGTCGGCGCTTCTGGAGCGTCGGCCTGATGTTGCCGGTGCCGAACGGCTTGTCGCCGCGGCGAACGCCCGCATTGGCGTCGCGCGCGCGGCGTATTTTCCCGTCTTCAGCCTCTCTGCAGTTGCGGGTTTCGAGAGCACGGCCGTATCGAACTTGATCAGCGCGCCGAGTCGGCTGTGGTCCTTAGGCGCGTCGAGCCCCGCGGCCGCCCCTGCGGGCGTGCTGACCTTGTTCGACGGCGGCCTGCATCGCGCCCAATCTGCTTATGCTCACGCCCAGTACGATGAGCAGGTGGCTGACTATCGCGGCACAGTCCTCACCGCCTATCAGGAGGTTGAGGACAACCTCGCTGCCCTGCGCGAGCTTGAGAAGGAAAGCGTGAGCGAAGCGGCCGCGGTCGCAGCGACCGCGAGTGCGCTGCAGCAGGCGCAGTACCGTTATCAAGGAGGCATTGTCACCTACCTTGAAGTGGTGACGGAGGAGAATGCAGCGCTGAGCGCACAGTTGAGCGCCGCCGACATCCAGGTGCGGCGCTTGAATGCAAGTGTCCTCCTCGTGAAGGCGTTGGGCGGCAGCTGGGAGAATCCCACGGCGAGTCAAACAACGCGCACGGCGGCTCAGGCTCCCTGAGCGCTGATGCCCGCGTTTTCAGTCCTTGATCTTGCGCCTGTCGTGCTTGGCGCGACGCCGGCGGAGGCGCTGCGCAATTCACTCGACCTTGCCCAGCATGTCGAGCGCTGGGGCTACCGGCGCTACTGGGTGGCGGAACACCACAATATGATTGGCATTGCGAGCGCCGCGACGGCCGTCGTCATCGGCTACCTTGCCGGCGGCACGCGCACCATCCGCGTCGGATCGGGCGGCATCATGCTGCCGAACCACGCGCCGCTCGTGATCGCCGAGCAGTTCGGCACGCTCGAGTCGCTGTATCCCGGAAGAATCGACCTCGGGCTCGGGCGCGCGCCGGGCACGGATCAGCGCACGTTGCGGGCGCTGCGCCGTCATCCGGACAATGCGGAAAACTTCCCCGCCGACGTGCTGGAATTGCAGGCGCTCCTGGGCGCACTGCGACCGGGGCAGGCCGTGCAGGCGGTGCCCGGCACGGGACTCAAGGTACCGATCTGGATCCTGGGGTCGAGCCTCTTTGGCGCGCAACTGGCGGCCGAGCTCGGACTGCCGTACGCATTCGCGTCGCACTTCGCACCGGATGCACTGTTGCCGGCGCTCGACGTATACCGACGCGAGTTCAAGCCCTCGGCGCAGCTCGCAGCTCCGTACGCGATGGTGGCGGTCAATGTGATCGCCGCCGAAACCGATGCTGCAGCACGCCGGCTCTTCAGCTCTCTGCAGCAGCAATTCACCAACATGTTGAGAAGGGCACGCGGCCTCCTGCCACCGCCGCTTGACGACATCGAGTCGTATTGGTCGCCGGCGGAGAAGGCACAGGCGTCAAACATGCTGCGCTATGCCTTCGCAGGCTCTGCAGATACCGTGCGCGGCGCTCTGCGGCGCTGCATCGCCGAAACCGCGGCAGATGAAATTATGGTTGCATCGGCCATCTTTGACCACGCGGCACGGCTGCGCTCCTATGAGATCCTGGGCGAACTCGCTGAGGAGTTCAAAACAGGGGCTGCGCCCACGGCCGGGAGCTGAATCCACCTGCGCACTTAAGCGCTTTCACGACCTGCGCGCGCGGTACACAGACCATGCGCTCACCAGGCGCTGCTGCCAACGCAGCCTCGGTACGGGCTCTTCAAAACCCCTTGCTGAGAGCGAACCACGCGCGGGCCGAGTTGGTGCGGTCAATCAGCACGGGTGTGGCCCCGATAGGCACCGCGACGCAGGCCCTGGCGCTCCATTGCCTGGCGCCTGCCCAGTTGAGTCCCAGGCCCGCGCCACTCAAAGTTGCACTGTTGGGGCCCGGCGCCCAGACGGTATGGTTGATCGTGACACGCTCGCTGTCGGCAAAGGCTATTGCCTGCAGCTGCCCGCTCCACACAATGCGCAAGTCATGGCGAAATTCGGCGCTGGCCAGAATTCCGGTGTCGCCCGACAGAGCTCCCATGTCAAAGGCGCGAACGGTGAACGGGCCTCCAGCGACCATCTTCTCGGCAGGATCGAGATTGGAATTGGACCACTGCCCGGTGAGCGTAAGATAGAGGGCGTCGCCCGCGCTCACGTGCTGCAGACGGGAAAAGGTCGCATTCCAGATGGAAAATCCGCCCTGCGTCTTGGCAGTGGTGGAATCAGCGAGCTCAGCGGCCGCATTGTCGAAGCCGAGACGGCCATACGTCCACCCGAGGCTCCAGGTATTGACGCCGCCGGAGAGGAGGGTGTCGCGCAGATCGCCCGCGAGGCTCATAGTCCCATCATCAAGATGCCGGTCGGTATGGATGTCGCCTGCGCCGATATCGTCGTTCAAATGCTTGTGGTCGTATTGGACCTGGCCGTAGAGATTGAATTCCTGCGTGCGCACGAACGGATGTTTGAGCCACAGGCTCTCGACATCCGCGATGCCGTGACCGTCGAGCGGCGCAAGCGTGCTGCCGAGGATGTAATGCAGTGCCGAGACGGATCCGCCCATGCGCGTGCCCGCGCCGTCGAGCAGCGCTTCGTAGCCGACGCTGCCGTAGTTCATGCCGCTGCCTGAGGTGAGACCCGTCAGGCTGAGCGTATCGCCGTGGTGCAGGGGGTCGATGAAACTCACTGTCCCGCCGAGCCGTGCTCGTCCGGTGTAGCGGTTGCCGTCATTATCTGCGGAGACGTCGCCCGCGATGGCGGCCGTGGCCGCGGTTTGGACTTCGAGGTCTGAGGTTCCGACGGTCTCGCCAGGCTTCAATGTCGCAGCGACCGCCACGCCCGGGATATCGGAGAGGAGGAGGAGGGCGCGGTTGAGCGGCGCCTGACCAATGACCTGCCCGGCTTGCACGGGGGCGAGCGTTGCCTGCAGCAGGGAATCGACCACGCGGCTGTGATTGTCGAGCGTGATCTGGCCGTAGCGCGCTTCGATGATCTCCACGCGCACACTTCCGCCCTGTATCCTCTGCGCCGGAATGATTGCCCGCGCGAGCGGGTAGCCGTGACTGTGGTAGAAGGCGCTGATTCGGGCGATGACTGCGCCCAGCTCGGGAAGCGTCATGTTCTTGCCTTCCGCATCCGCTATCAGCGCGTGCAGCGTCGCCGCATCAAACACGCTGTTGCCCGAGAGCTGAATGCTCTTGACCAGAAACGGCGCACTGGGCGGCAGCGTGCCACCGCCTGCCTCCTCGATGCTCAATCCGGTTCCGCCGGGCGAAGGCGCCGGCGGCTCAACCGGCTGCGTCTGCTGCAAAATGGAGCCGGCATTGGGCGGCACGACGGGCTCGGCTGCGTAGACCGCGAGCGGTGCGCAGCACAGCATGAGCGCCGCCGGTTGCAGGATTCTCGGCCGCGGCGAGTCAGCGCGCATTGAAATCGACCTGATCATTCGGCAGCTTCACTCCCCCGCGCACGATGCGCAGGGACGGGACCATGGCACCATGCAGTGTCCTCTTATCGGTGACGATGTTGTCGGCCGCTGCGGCTGCGACATCCGTGTCGACATCCAGACTCTGTGTCACGGCAATGCTTGTGGAGACGTCGAGCATAGCCAGTTGAATGTTCGTCTGTGAGGAAGGCAAATTCGCCTCGATGGATGTTACGGCGTTTTGACCCGTGAGAAGCGCCGCCGCGCCAGGGCCCGCGGGAGCGCTAGGACCCGATGGCGGTGAGATCGGGGTCAGCAGCGTGAGGGCGGTTGCGTTGCCGGCGGCATCGACGAAGACGTAATTCGTGGCCGTCAAGCCGCTGCCGTCGATGGCGTAGCGACCCGGTTCGCTGCCGGCTACCGCCGGCGTGGTCCAGGCGAGTGACCCCATGGTGGCACTGAGCTCGGTATCGCCTGCCACGAAACCCGTGACCGTACCGTTCAGCCCCGATGGGGTTTGACCGGCGGTAAAGCTCGCCGCTGCAGCGGTGTAGGTGAGCGTTGCAGGGGTGATGCTGAAGGCGGTGGCATTTGCCGCCGCGAAGGAGAAGGTGTAATTGCCATTATCCGCCGCGAGTCCAGAGCCTGTGATGGCGTAGCTACCGACATTGCTGGTCGCGGTTGCGGCAGTGGCATAGGTCTCAGAGCCGGTGGTGGCATTGGCGAGCGTATCGGTTCCCATGAAACCGGTGACGGCGCCGGAGAGTGTGGGATTGGCTTGCCCATAGATCCTGCTCGCGCCGTTTGCCGTCACGGTCAGCGTTGCAGGGGTGATGCTGAACGCGGTCGCATTTGCCGCCGCCAGGGCGAAAATGTAATTGCCGTTGTCCGCCGTGAGTCCGGAGCCCGTGATGGCGTAGCTACCGACATTGCTCGTAGCCGTCGCGGCAGTGGCATAGGTCTCAGAACCAGTGGTGGCATTGGCGAGTGTATCGGACCCCACAAAACCGGTGACGGCGCCCGAGAGAGCGGGATTGGCCTGCCCATAGATCCTGCCCGCGCCGTTTGCTGTCACGGTGAGCGTTGCCGGAGTGATGGTCAGGTCTGCATTGACATAGCTGATATCGTAGCCTAGCTGATCGGAATACAGCGCAGGCGCGTAGGTGCCGACATTGACCGCGCCGTTGTACGCGTTGTTGATATTGAAAACGTGTCCGGAGGTGGCGGCTCCGGTGATCGAGAAGCTCGCGTCGGTGAGACCGCCTGTAACAGGAGTGCCTGTGTAGGTGTACGTTTCGTTCAGCGCGGTAACGGTGAGTGGCGTAAGAAAGCTCGAAAGCAACGGGGCCGTGTTGCCTTCATAGATGCGCCACACGGAACCCGTGCCGCCGGTCGCGGAGATGCTCCAGCCGCCGAATGAGAAATTTGACATCGTCATCATTCCGGCGCTGGTGAGACCCTGCGCGCCGGCGTTCGCGCCGCTGCCTATGCCGGTGCCAACAATGTCGCTGTTAAAGAAGCTGAACTCGATCTCGTCGCCGTTGTGTCCCACGAGGCCGCCGACACTGCCGCTACCGGTGACGCTGCCGGTGGCGTAGGTGTTCACGATGGTGCCGTAGTTGCTTCCCACCAAGCCCCCCAGGTTGCCGCCGCCGCTCACGTTGCCGGTCGCGTAGCTGTTTGTGATGGTGCTGGTATTGTCGCCTACCAGACCGCCGTTGTTGTTGTTCCCGGTCCCGGACACGTTGCCCGTTGCGTAGCTGGTGCTGATCGCGCCGTAGTTCGCTCCCACGAGACCGCCCGCGAATTGGTCCCCGTGCACGTTGCCCGTCGCATAGCTAGTGCTGATTGCGCCCGCGCCTTGGTTTTTCCCGACTAAGCCGCCGACCCCGTAATCGCCGCCGTTCACGTTGCCCGTGGCATGGGTGTTGCTTACGGAGTTGGAGTTGTATCCGATGAGGCCGCCGACGCCGTAGCCGCTGCCGATGACATTGCCAGTGGCGTAGCTATTGCTGACCGGGCCGTAGTTGTGGCCCACAAGGCCGCCGACTGCGTCGCCTGTGTCAACAACGGTGCCCGTGGCATGACTGTTGATGATCGTGTTGCCGTTGCTGCCGACGAGGCCGCCAGCGCCGTAGCCGCTGCCGTTCACATTACCGGTGGCATAGCTGTTGCTGATCTGAGCGTTGCCTCCGTAGTTGTTACCAGCCAGGCCACCAACGCGACCGCTGGCAGAAGTGACGCTGCCGGAAGCATTGCTGTTACTGATCGTGCCGCCGTAGTTGTATCCCACGAGCCCGCCGACCACGAAACTCCCATTGACCGTGTTGTTGGCGTAGCTATTGGCGACAGTGGCATGGTTGAACCCAACCAGCCCGCCGACATTATTGGTACCAGTGGTGCTGGCTGAGGCATAGCTGGTGTCGACCGTGCCATAGTTCTTCCCAACCAAGCCGCCAGTATCCGTAGCTCCTTGAACGATGCCGCTGGCGAAGCTGCCGCTGATCAAGCCGTTGCCGTTGTATCCGACTAAGCCGCCGGTGGCGCTTCCCATACCGGTTACGTTACCGGTGGCGTAGCTGTCGCTGATCGAGCCACCTGCGCTATTGCCCACCAAGCCGCCGATGTCCAAGCCACCGCCGCTGACGCTTCCGGTCGCATCGCTGGCGCTGATCGTGCCGGATTGGTAGATACCCACCAGCCCGCCGACGGAAGAGCCGCCGCTTGTGACAGCGCCAGTGGCGTAGCTGTTGCTGATTGTGCCGCTGCCGAAGCCGACGAGCCCACCGACGTAGCTGCTGCCCGTCACAGTGCCCGTGGCATAGCTGTTACTGATCGTGCCGCCGGGGTTGTTGCCTACCAGGCCGCCCGCGGTGACGTTGGTGCTGCTGACGTTGCCGGTCGCATCGCTGCTCGTGATCGTGCCGCTGTTGGAACCGGCCAGTCCGCCGACATTGGTTTCTCCGGCGACGACGCCGGTGGCGTAGCTAGTGGTGATCGTCGCGCCTCCATAATTGAGTCCTACGAGGCCGCCCACACTGCTGCTCGCGGTGCCGGTGACTGTACCGGTGGCATGACTTAAGCTGATCGCGCCGCCGTAGTTGTTTCCGACGAGCCCGCCGACATTGCCGGCGCCGTTGCCGGCGCCAGTTACGGCTCCGGTGGCAAAGCTCGTAGTCACGAGGCTGCCGCCATTGTTATATCCCACGAGTCCGCCCACGTTCGTATTCCCGGTCACGTTCCCGGTGGCATGGCTGGTGCTTATCGAACCATATTGGGATCCGACGAGGCCACCGACGTCGTAGCTACTTCCGGTTACGCTGCCCATGGCGTAACTGTTGGTGATGACGCCGCCACCTTGCCCGACGAGACCACCGACATAACCAACTCCGGCGATGTTTCCCGACGCGTAACTGTTGCTGATGGGAGCACCGTAGTTATTTCCCACCAGGCCGCCGACGGCATTGCCGGTACCCGTGACCGCGCCCGTGGCGTGACTGTTGCTGATCGCGCCGTAGCTTGAGCCGACCAGGCCGCCGACGTTGGAGCCGCCTGTTACCGTTCCCGCGGCGTAGCTGTTGCCGATCGTGCCGGTGCTGTTGAGACCGACGAGTCCACCGATCTGGGAGCCACCCGTGCCCGTGACGTCGCCGGTCGCGTAGCTATTGCTGAGCGCACCGCCCAGATTACCTACCAACTCGCCGGTATCGCCGCCGCCGGCGACGCTGCCGCCGAGTAACCCTACGTTCTGGACTATCGAACCGGCGCTTGTGTAACCAAACAGCCCTACATTGAATGCTGCGGGCAGATTGATGGTGAGGCCGCTGATCGTGTGGCCCAAGCCATCGAAGCTGCCGCTGAAGTTCGTATTGTTGTTGCCGAGCGGGACAAAGCCGCCGGGCGTGCTCCACACATCGCCGAGAATCGTGCTGGTGTCGGTGCCCGCTGCATTGATATTCGCGGCGAGCGTGTAACTCGCGCCCAGCGCCATTGCAATTAACTGCAGCTGATGTGTATTGGTAATGACGGCCGAATACTCCGATGAGAGCATCGGGAAGGTCGCCCCAGAGGCGCCGCCGGCATTGTTCAGCGTGCCATCGGTGTCGACCATGACCCAGTTATTGCCGGGAGCGTCGGGAGTTGCCGTGAAGACAAATCCTGCGAAATTGGCGGCGCTTTGCATCTGTGCCGTCGTAAGCCCCGTAGCGCCCGTCATTATGCCGCCGCCGATGCCAGCACGCGCCGGGTTCGCGCTGGTATTCCAATAGCTGGTGCTGATCGTGCCGAAGTTAAACCCAACCAGACCTGCGGTGTAGGTTGACCCGCTTACCGCGCCTGTCGAATAGCTGTTGCTGAGCGTCGAGCCGTAGTTGGACCCTATGAGACCACCGACAGTGGTGCCGCCGCTTACACTGCCCGTGGCATAGGAATTACTCACCGCGCTGTCGTTGTCGAATCCCACCAGCCCGCCAATATAGAAGCCAGTACCGTTCACGCTGCCTGTGGCGTAGCTGTTGGTAATGGTGCCGTTGGTATCATTAAGCCCGACGAGACCGCCGACGTAGTTGCTTCCGCTCACGCTGCCCGTCGCATGGCTGTTGGTAATCGATCCGAAGTTGACTCCCGCCAATCCGCCGACGCCGCTGTTGGTAGCGCTCACGCTGCCGGTGGCGTAGCTGTTACTTATGGAGCCTAGGTCGTTGTAGCCAATGAGGTCGCCGACATCGTTGTCTCCAATCACGCTGCCGCCGACGAGGCCGACGTTTTGGACAATTGAACCCGCAGCGGTATAGCCGAACAAGCCGACGTAGTTTGTGTTTGGCAAATTGATGGTGAGGCCGCTGATCGTGTGGCCCAGGCCATCGAAACTGCCAGTAAAATTAGCGCCGATGCTGCCGATCGGGACAAAGCCGCCAGGCGTGCTCCATACATCGCCGCGAGTCGTACTCGTATCGGTAGCGGCCGCATTGATGTTTGCGGCCAGCGTGTAACTCGCGCCCAGCGCCATTGCAATTAACTGCAGCTGGTGCGCGTTGGTGATGGAGGTTGAATACTCCGATGAGAGCATCGGGAAGGTCGCGCCAGAGGCGCCGCCGGCATTGTTCAGCGTGCCGTCGGTGTCGACCAAGACCCAGTTATTGCCCGCCATGGCGGGAGTTGCCGTGAAAACAAGTCCCGAGAAATTGGTCGCGGTCTGCATCTGCGCCGCCGTAAGCCCGGTGGCGCCCGTTACTGTGCCGCCGCCGATGCCAGGAAGCGTCGGGTTGGTGCTGGTATTCCAATAGCTGCTGCTGATCGAGCCGAACTGGTTATATCCGACCAGGCCACCGGTGTTGCTCGCGCCCGTGACCGTGCCAGTCGAGTAGCTGTTGCTGAGCGTCGAGCCGTAAGTAAACCCGACGAGACCGCCGACATCGGTGAGTCCGTTCACGCTGCCGGTGGCGTAAGCATTACTGATGGTGCTATAGCTGGAGCCCACCAGACCGCCAATATGGCCGCTGGTACCACTCACGTTGCCCGTGGCGTAGCTGTTGGTAATGGTGGCGTAGCGAGCGTTAACCCCGACCAGTCCCCCGACAAGCATGAATCCGTTCACGCCGCCGGTGGCGTTGCTATTGCTGATTGGTCCGGCGTTGAGTCCCACCAATCCGCCGGTGTAGTCGCTGATTCCGCTCACGCTGCCGGTGGCGCTGCTGTTGCTGATCGACCCGGTGCTGAGTCCTGCCAATCCGCCAACGCTGGTGTTGGTACCGCTCACGCTGCCGGTGGCGAGACTGCCATTTATTGCGCCACCCATATTAGATCCAACGAGTCCGCCAACTTGGGCGCCTCCACTCACACTGCCCGTGGCGTAACTGTTGCTGACTGTGCCGTAATTAATTCCGACGAGGTTGCCGACGTCGCCGGCGACCCCACTCACGCTGCCCGTGACATAGCTGTTGCGCACCATGCCGCCGGCGCTTTTTCCAACTAAGCCGCCAACAATGTCATACCCGATTACGCCTCCACCGACCAGCCCTACGTTCTGAACGGTGGAACCTGGACCGATAGAGCCAAATAAGCCGACGTAATCTGCACCTGGCATATTGATCGTAAAATTGCTGATCGTGTGGCCCAGGCCATCGAAGGTGCCGCCAAAGGCAGTTCCTTGGCCGCCAATCGGCGTGAAGCCCGCGCCGCCGTTCCAGGCAGAGGTTGCCGAGGCGTCGATGTTGCTGCCGAGCGCGTAACTGGCGGTGAGGTTGCCGTTCATGCCCTGCAGGTCGGTTGCGGTCACGCTGCCCGGCGCGCCCAGGGCGTTGATCACCGTGTATGTCGTACCCGCGATCGACAGGTGCGGTGTCGTCCCCGACAGAGTGATCGATGCAGCGGCGAGATTGAAAGTGCCGGTGCCGCTTGGCGCTTCCGCGGAAGCGCCGCTGCCATTGCCGGTATTCGGATTGATGATGAGGCCTGCGCTGCTGCCGGTGGCCGTGATATTGGCATTGACATTGACGTTATTGGATGCCGTAAGCGTCAGGGTGGTATTGGCGCTCCAGGCTACCGTGTCATTCACGTTCACATTGCCCGAGCCGGCCGTCGCGCCGGAACTGCTTTGCAGGGTGACGCCCGTCGTGGCGAGATCGGTCGACAGTGCCGCCCCGGTGATGTCGCCGCCGCTTGCCGCGACGGTGAAGTTCTGCGGGTCGATGAGCCAGCTGCCGTACAGGCCGTCGCGCGCGGCGGTCGTGACACGGGCGCCGCCTGCGACCTCGACGTGTGCTGCGGAGGTGTCAATGAGTCCGCCCGCGCCGCCCTGTGGGGCGGAGGCATCGAGCGTGCCGCCGACTTCCACGGTGCCTGCCGTCATGCCGCCGAGCAAAGTGATGGTGCCGTTGTGACTGTCGACGGTGCGCGCTTCAATGACGCCGGTGTTGTTCACTGCGCTCGCAAGCAAGGTGTCGCGCGCACCGGCGGTCATGATGACTTGCCCGCCATCCGCGTGAAGTAGCCCGCCGTTCTCCGCCAGACTATTCAATACGCTCTGGTCGACCTGAAGATGCAGCCGGCTGTTGTCGCCGAAGGTGAGCGTCATGGCGCTGCCTGCGCCGAGTGCCACAGTGCCCAGTTGTGCGCTGATGACGCCTTCGTTACTGACGTGATTGCCCAAGAGCACGACGTAGCCGCCCTGGGTAGCCGTGAGGGTGCCCTGGTTCAAGACGCTGCCCGTGCCCGTACCGCTGAAGGATTTCGTGTCACCCGCGGTGCCGGCCTCAAGGTCGAGTGTGGAGGCGACGAGACCGCCGACGTTCACCTCGGCGCTGGGTCCGAAGACGATGCCGTTCGGATTGATCAGAAAAATCTGCCCGTTGGCGTGCAGGTAGCCCAGGATCTGGGTGCCGTTGGTTCCCAGGATGCGGTTGATTGCAATGGCGCTCGTCGACGGCTGCACGAAGTTAACCGTCTGCTGGGGCGCGATGTTGAAGCTTGTCCAGGTCAGCGACAGGTTCTGCGTCGCCTGGGTAATCGTCGTGGTCGCGCCGGATTGAGTGATGCTGCCGGTGCCGGCCACCACCTGTCCGCCGGAGGGAGTCGCCTGCGCGATGGCGCAGGTCAGGGACAAGGCAGCGGCGACCAGCTTGCCGCTCGAGCGCTTGCCGCGGCCGCGCGCGGTTTCTGCCACCGGAATCCAGAGGTTGCGTACCGCGCTCCAGACGAGGCGGTAGATGCGGTTCATCGAGCCGTGACGATTCATAAGACTATGCCCTCATCATCGAGTGTTTTGGGCATGCCTCAGGCCGATTGCGCATCAGCCTGCATCCCGTTGCGGGGGTAAGAGATAAACGTTCCGTCAGCCACGCCGTCGCGCAATGGGCGAAGCTCAAGATCCGAGCAGCGGTTAGTTCCTAGAGCACCCTCGGCGGGCTCGTCATCAGGCAACGGGCCATTGAATCCCCCGCCACCCGCACGCTCCGTGCGGTAACAAGCTTAGGCGGCGGTAACGCGCAGCTCTCGGGCTAATGTGTGATGGGCCGCACGCTGCGGCTGCCGCGCGGTACCCTGACTGTGCGTCACTAACTCGCTCGCAAGCGTGTGCGCGCGCCTCGCGGGAGCGACTCAAGAGTTGATTGGTACCAAGATACCAAGGTACAATAGCTTTGGCTTCCAGGAGACCAGGCCGTGCCCAAGCCAAGCGAGCGCCTTGCAATCGAACGAATCCAGACTGGCGTGCGCATGGAGCGGCGCCTCTTGAAGGTGCTGAAGGCGCTTGCCGAGTACAAGAACATGACGCTGGGGGATCTCTTGGAAGGGATCGTGTTGCACGCGTTTGAGGGCAAGGCGGCTTTTGGCGCTCAGACGCAGCGCAAGATTGCCGAGCTCAAAGGCATCTACGAACTTGACTTGGATGCGCGTGCGAGCCACCGACTGAAGGAGCGCTGATGCGTGATGATGAATTCCTCGCCGCACTCGAGTCGTGCGCGCTCAAGGAGCAGGACTTCGGACACGCCGCCCATGTGCGCGCCGCGTACTTGTATTCGTGCGCGGCCGGTTTTGAAGGAGCGCTCGATAAAATACGCCGCGCGCTCGTACCTATGTCGCTGCTCTCGGCAAAGCTGACCGTTACCACGAGACGATCACCGTGGCATAAGTAACGCTCATTCGGCAGAAGCTCTACGAATGCGGCAACGGCGGCGGCTGCCGCTCAGACTCAAGCGCAGCGTCTGGGTCGTATCCCCGGCCGGCATCGGCTCACTTAAATAAAAGCCCTGCCCCTTGGTTTTGGCGCTCCGTTTGCGCAAGTTGACGCGGGCAGACGGGAATTCCAACGATTATTCGCGTAACCGCATGTTTTCCTAATGATTAGGCGCGGCTGGTACGTGCGCGTTTGTTGGGCGGGTTCGGTGCGACGACGCGAGCGCGCCAGCGGGAAAAACCGGCCCCGTTTGCCTGCGAGAGGGCGTCGGGAAGAGAAGAGCCCGCCCCCGGATATCTCGTTGGGCGCTAGATCGCTCCACCCTACCGCTGCGCCAGGTCAAGGCTGCGCGGGGCTGCCAAGCCGCCGAAGTGCGCATCGATCTGGCGCAGCAGCTTCTGGGCGCCCTCGCGCTGGCCGCTGGCGATCAGCGACTCCACTTGAGCGAATTGCGCCGCCATCTGCGTCTCGATCGCTGCTCGGCACTCGGCGAGTTTGTCGGCAGCGGGCTTCACCGGATTGAAGAGGGCGTGCAATGCGCGGGACAACGAGGCGGGCGAAGCCACCTCATGAGTACTGCGGTGCGTGATCTCGAAATCCAGGTCGAACACGCACCAGTCCCGCATTGAGTGGACGCTTTGCTCATCCAACGCAAGGCTGCCAGGGTCCTCATCCCCCGTGACATAGACCAGACGCGATGCATTCTGGAAGCGCAGAAAGAGATCCTTGGGAGGCACCGGCAGGTCAGGGCCGCCGAGCGGATCGCTGCCTGCGTTCAGGAGCGCGCCGCGAAATAGGTCGGGGTAGCCGAGCGCAAGGCGCAGCGCCGTGCGTGAACCACCGGAAAATCCACCGATATAGACATGCTCCGGGTCAACCGGATAACGTCGCATGATGTTGTGTGCGGCGGTCAATGCCAATGGTTCACGGCGCCCTAGAGCGCTTGCATCATTGCCGGAGCGCGCCGCGCTGGCGAAGATGATGCCGTAGCGATCCAGCACGGCAGCCCAGCCCTGCGGCAGGCGCGCATCCCGCCATGGCGGCACGAATACCAAGAGCGCATAGCCGTGCGCGGGCATCTGCGCAGGCACGTACACCATAAACTTCTCAGCGGCAGGATTGATCGGCTGGTCGCTCAGTCCCTTCCCAGCGCGCGCCAGGAGCTGCGGGATCTTTGCCGCAGTCAATGGCGTCAACAGCCGGCGGGCGAGCTCAGCGTTACTGGCAAGCGGCGAGGTTTCGGTGAATGCCACATCATGTGAGCCGCTCTGCAAAGGCGCGGTGTCGGCAGCAGCGCACACGGCGATGAGCGCGGTGCCGAACGCCACTAGGCAGCGAAAGCTGATGCGCAAAGGCGACTCTCCTATGCATGACGGCTATTGCGGTTCGTGGTCACTTCTCGCGGACATATTCCCCGGGCGCGTCGCCGAGCACGGCATAGCCGTGCGCCGGTGCCCCGATCGCGGGCGGCGCGACCTGTGTTGCGCTTGAATGTGCGCGCAGCCACTCGAGCCAGCTCGGCCACCAGGATCCCACGCGCAGCTCCGCCGCCTCCAGCCACTGCTCTGGACTCAGCACGGTGTTCGGATCGTGCCAGTGGAACAGTCGATGACGCCGTCTTGGATGCGCCGCTCCGCTCACGATGCCGGCGTTGTGTCCGCCGCTCGTCAACACGAAGGTATAGTCCGGGGAGCGCGTCAGCAAGCGTGTCTTGTAGACCGAGCGCCAGGGCGCGACATGATCCGTTTCGGTGCCAACGACAAACAACGGCGCCGTGATAGATTCGAGGTGAACCGGCTTGCCGGCCACCGGGAATTGCCCGAGCGCGAGCTCGTTGTGCAAAAAAAGCCGATAGAGATACTCGGTGTGCATGCGCCACGGCATTCGCGTGCCGTCGGCGTTCCAAGCCATGAGGTCATTTGGAGTATCGGTCTTGCCACGCAGATACTTATTGACCGCGGGCGCCCACAGCAGATCGCGCGAGCGCAGCAGCATGAACGATGCCGCCATCTTGTCGCTTGCGAGCACGCCCTGCTTGTGCATCACGGCCTCGAGCATCTCAAGCTGGCTCGGGCTGATGAACAGCGACAGCTCACCCGGTTCGCTGAAATCCGTTTGCGCGGCAAGAGTAGTCAGGCTCGCAATCCGTTGGTCGTTCTCGCGGGCGAGAGCGGCGGCGCCAATCGCGAGCAGCGTCCCGCCAATGCAATAGCCCACCGTGTGGATCGGGCGCTGCGGCACGATCGCGCTCACGGCAGCCAGCGCCGCCCGCAGCCCAAGTTCCAGGTAGTCATCCATCCCCAGGTCGCGGTCGGCCGCGTTGGGGTTTTTCCAGGAGATCATGAATACCGTATGACCCTGGGAGACGAGATAGCGCACCAGAGAGTTTGCCGGTGACAGGTCAAGAACGTAGTACTTCATGATCCATGCGGGCGTGATCAGAATGGGTTCAGCATAGACGGCAGGCGTCTGCGGCGCGTACTGGATGAGTTCGATCAGACGGTTGCGCAGCACCACTTTGCCGGGCGTCACCGCCACCTGCTCGCCAACCTTGAATTGTGTGGAGCCTGCCGGAGCGCTCGTCTTTAGCGTGCGCTGCAGGTCATCGACCCAGTGTTTGAAGCCGCGCACCAGATTCTGGCCCGACTCGGCCCGAGTGGTTTCGAGCAGTTCGGGATTCGTTCCCAGGTAGTTGGACGGAGAGGCCGCGTCGAGGATCTGTGCACCCATGAATCCCATGAGCTTGGCATTTTTGTCGGTCATGCCGGGAACGTCGCTCAGCCCCTGCTGCCACCAGTTGGCCCAGTTCTTATACGCCCGGGTGTAAATATTGAACGGCCATTGGCTCCACTGCGCAGCCGCGAAACGCGGATCGTCGGCGGCTGGCGCGAGCGGCGCCCCGGCTCCCGCCTGCAACGCGAACTGCCAGGTGTCGAGTGCGCCCTCTAGTGCGGCCGCGGCGAGCGCGCCAGGCCTTTGCGGATGCTGCGCGATACTCAGATACCAGTCCCACCACGCGGAGACATAGTCATCGGGAGCAATGCCCCCGGTGATCGCCGCGAGCTGCGCGCACAGCTCGCGGCGCAATTGGCGCTGATCCGCAGGCGCCGCGGCGGTCGCCGCGCCGTCAGCGGAGATTGGCAAGTGCGGAGTGTTCATCGAAAAGTCTGCGTCCGGAAAATCCGATCACGCAAGTTTAGCGCGCGGTTGCAACGCCCACAGAAAAGGGCGACCGAAGTCGCCCTTTTCCAAACTCCCGCGAGAGGA
>Ga0302180_10000332_pt1 | contig 39085 bp, 36 predicted proteins | sample I_Palsa_E3_2_FD_200575 | JGI IMG/M metagenome (GOLD analysis project Ga0302180, IMG submission 200575) | Peat permafrost microbial communities from Stordalen Mire near Abisko, Sweden - I_Palsa_E3_2 | ecosystem: Environmental > Terrestrial > Soil > Palsa > Peat permafrost | place: Sweden...
ATAGCTGACGTGGAAAATCAGATCTTCGGGGAGCTCGGCGGCGTCGGACCACACCACCCATCCGACGCCCAGCGGGGCAAGTCCGAATTTGTGGCCTGATGTGGAGATGGACTTCACCCGGGGAATGCGAAAGTCGAACTGAATCTCGGGCGCACAGAACGGCGCCAGGAAGCCGCCGCTCGCGCCATCGACATGGATGTCGATATTCAGGCCGGTTCGCTCCTGGAGATCATCAAGGGCCAGCGCCAACTCGGCCACCGGCTCGTACGCGCCCGTGTACGTCACGCCGAATGTCGGCATGACGAAGATCGTGTTCTCATCCACCCGCTCGAGCATCTGCTCGGTTTCCATGCAGTAGTGGCCTGGTGACATCGGTATCTCGCGCAGCTCGACATCCCAGTACCGGGCGAACTTGTGCCAGACCACCTGCACGGGGCCACAGACCATGTTGGGTCTGTCTGCGGAGTTGCCCGCCGCCTCGCGGCGCGCTCGCCACCGTCGCTTGGCCGCCATCCCGGCGAGCATGCACGCCTCGGAGGAGCCGATGGTCGATGTTCCCACTGTGTTGGCGGCATCGTGGGCACGCCAGAGGTCGGCCATCATATGCACACACCGTCGCTCGATCTCCGCCGTCTGAGGGTATTCGTCCTTATCTTCGAGGTTCTTGTCGATCGAGAGGTCCATCAGAGCATGGACCTGGGGCTCCTCCCAGGTTTGACAGAATGTGGCCAGGTTCTGTCGTGCGTTGCCGTCGAGCAGAAGCTCGTCGTGGATTACCTGGTAGGCCAGGTCGGGAAGTGTCTGGTGCGGGGGAAACTTGTACTTGGGCAGGGCCACCGAGAGATCCTTGGAAGCGAATATGCAATCGAGGATTTGGTCGGCGACTACCTTCTTTTGATGCAACGCCATCGTCAAGCTCCTGTGCTCGGAGGTTGCCCGACTTTAGATCGTTCCGAGCGCGACTGTCCGTGGCACGCCCTGCGTCTCCGCGAATCATTTCCGACACATCGACCTGTGTGTCGTTGCCCGGTGTCAATTGTCGGCCGCCCGGTCGGTGGTTCAGGGGCAACGGGGCCAGGGTCAGCACCGCCAGGCCGCGTTGAGCCACGTGGAAACCAGAGGGATCTAGCCGAACTCCCTCCAGCTGTCCGTATGGCCCCTCAGTCGGCTGGTGTCGAAGACGGCTCGCCGGGTGCGGAGCTGCTGGTGTCGATGGCGGATGCCGTGCCCTGAGCCTCTTGCCCGTTCATGGGCGACATCGGCATTCCAGAAGGACCGGCGGAGGCCCCATCTGCCTGTTGAGCAAACGCGACGAGCTTGTCGGCGGTGTCTTTGGAGATCAATGCCGAGCGACCACACAAGGTGCAGGTCGTGGTGTACTTCGTGCCAATCGGAATTACCGGAATGAAGAAGAGCGTAAAGAATTTGCGCAGCCGCGTTACAGCGTGGGCAGCAGGAGTGTGGCAAAAGCTGCACATGGTGAAGATGACGGCCAATCGGGATGCCCTGCGCCTGAACCCAAAAATGATCAACATGCCCATACCCTCCCTAAGTGCGCCGCCAAACTCGACGCGTTGAAACCGCTAGATCGCCCCTTGGGAACAGGCGATTGAGTCGAGTCTGAATTAGGGCCGACAACGACACCGCAATCATGTCCCAACGCTGGCCCAACTAACCATTGGATAGTCGGATCGACATGTCGTCAAAAATGACGATGCTTACGGGTGGACTCCACGTCATTCCCTGCAGCCGTGATTGAATGGACAGGGAATGGACGGACACCGCGATACCGACGAATTCCGATCCCGTTACGCAGTCGTGGAGGCGAAACGGGGGGTTGATTTATTGCAGTTGCGAGAAGCATTGGAAGCCGCGTGGGATCCGGATACGTCGTACCAAGGTGCGTTCCAGGAGGGGAATCCCGCGCTTGGGCAGTGCTATCCAACATCACGCGTGATGCAGAGTTTCTTCCCAACCCTCGACATCGCCAAGGGTACGGTCTGGACTGGTGCGTCCTCGGAATCTCACTTCTGGAACGTTCTTTTCGTGAACGACGTTGCATGCCATATCGATCTGAGCTGGCAACAGTTCCCATCGGGATCCAGCGTGACCTCGTTCGAGATACTCGATCGCGATTGCTTGCTCGACAGTGGAGAGACCGTCGAACGGTGTCATCGTTTGGAGGAGCGCGTGCTTGCTTACCTAATGGGACACTTGCAGGCCTGACCCACCGTGCGCATCCTCAGCGCGCCGTTCTGCTGCGACGAAGGATCTCGATATGAATCTCCCCCAGTACGTCGTCGTCCGCGATCATCTCGATCCTGGTCACCTTGCCCGCGACCACTGTGAAATCGAAGGCGACCTTTGGCGCGCCGCCCTGTGCCCACACCAACCCAGCGAAACCGTCCAGCAGTGCCGTGCGGGCCGCCTTCGCCCCACCGGAGAACCTCGCTGCCACGTCGTTTGGTCCAACCAAGGCCGCGGGAGCACCCATCGCGATTGCAACGGGATCGGCTACGAGCTCGACATCGGGGCTGAGGAACGAGAGCAGCAGCTGGAAGTCTCCGCACCTTGCGGCGGCGAGGAACGCATCGACCACCTTGCGCTGCCGCTGTGGATCAGAGGTTGGATCCTCAGCTATGCGGACCCGCCGACGAGCCCTGCTGGCGAGCTGGCGGCAAGCTTCTGAGGACTTGCCAAGAATCCACGCGATCTCTTCATAGGAGACAGAGAACATGTCGTGTAGCACGAATGAGATCCGCTCGGCCGGGTTGAGTCTGTCGAGCACGATGAGGAGGGCGTGCCCCATCGAGTCGGCGAGGATGGCTTGATCCTCAGGCGTCACTGCGGGTGGCGAGAAGAGTTGTTCGACGGTGGCGGAGTCATCGATCGATGCCGAGGGACGCCGTTGCCGGCTCCGAAGCATATTGAGGCAGATCCGGGACACGACGGTGGTCAACCAGCCAGAGAGGTTCTCGATCTCATCTGCATCCGTCGTCGACAGGCGCAGCCACGCCTCTTGCAAGGCATCGTCGGCGTCTTCCGCGCTGCCGAGTATCCGGAAGGCCACGGCACGAAGATGCGGCTGATTGGCCTCGAATTGGTCCGCCAGCGATCTTGTCTGGTCCACGTGTCACAATCTCCTGAGTTCCGTTGTCTTATACATTGACCCACGAGCGTGCTGAAACGTGACAAGAGGAGAACCCCCATGCCAGTGAAGTGCAATACCGTGCTCTATCCCGTGAAGGACCTCGACAAGGCGAGGTCACTCTTTGCCGCCCTGTTCGGCGTCGATCCCCACGCCGACGCGCCCTACTACGTCGGCTTCTCCGTCGACGGTACTGAGATCGGCCTCGTCCCCAGCGGCCACGACCAGGGCATGACGGGGCCCGTCCCATTCTTCGAAGTCGATGACATTGTTGCCACCCTCGGCGCCCTCCAGGCCGCGGGAGCGCAGGTGGTTCAAGAGCCGACGAACGTGGGCGGCGGGCTTCTCGTGGCGAAGGTCAGCGACGCTGACGGCAACGACATCGGACTGAGGCAGCCGCCAGCCAGTGCCTAGAGGTTCACGCCCTCTGTCGCACCGACTTCGGTTGGGAGTGCCGACTCGAGCGAGCTCAGTTCGAGATGGTTTCTCTCAACAAGAATGAGGCATTGCCACCGAAGAATCCAGCCGAGGCTTCGTCCGGCTTCAATCCGGCTGCCGCGTAGTCCTCTATGGCGGTCATCGTCCCTTCCGTATGCGGATAGTCGCTGCACGCCATGAAGATGTCACCGGCATGCTTGATCAGTTGCTGCGGTAGTTCGTAAGAGAAGGCTGCCACGCGAACTTGACGACGAAAGTATTCACTCGGCATGAGTGGTAGTTCTGCCGACTCCCCGTTGAAACGGGCGGTATGACGGTAGCCCCCATCCATCATTTGCAGATGCTGGGGTACCCACCGTGCCGAGAGCTCCATGATACCGATCCGCAGATCCGGGTAGCGCTCCAGAACGCCATTGAGGATCAGATCGGTCAGGGCGAGCGCGGCCCCTGTCCAAATGAAGACGACGCTCATCGGTGTGATCCCCCCTTCCATGTCCTCGCCGTACCAAGCTTCGTGGAAGGGACGGGCTTGGTTGGCGACGTGGAATACCGGCGTGACGCCATGCTCGACAAATGCAGCCCAGGCGCGATCGAAGTCGGGGTGAGATAAGGGGCGTCCGTTCACCAAGGCAGGGGGAATCAAGCCCAAGCGGATACCACCTTCGGCGAGCGCGACCAGTTGCGTGTCGAGCCAGTCCAAATTCCGGAGACTCAAGTGGCCGACGGGGTAGAGCCGCCCTGAGCCACCAGCAGCTACCTCGACGATCCAACGATTCCACGCGGTCATGTTGGCCAGGGTGGCACGCAGGTTATTCTCGAGCGGACGCTCCCAACCGATCCCATAGTTGGGGAACATGATCGACGCGTTGAAGCCAGCTTGGTCGAGCTGAAGCAGACGTGCCTTCGGATCGGAATAGCTCGCCGTGAACTCGCCCAGATCGAATTGCGCAGGCAGGCCCTCGATCAGGCGTTTGCGAAACACGCCTATTCCATCGACGTCTCCGGGGCGATGCGGGCCCCCCAAACTCAAACGGCGATTGCCGAACATGAGCCACGTATACCCGAGGTCGTCGGTTGCCATGTGCAGTGCAACATCGCGGTCCGCTGGATCTACATATTCCCGCCACATTCCAGCGGGTTCGAAAAGGTGGCTGTCGGCGTCAATCAGCACGTTCATCATGCCCCCTTCCGGTCATCTGGGATGAAGCCTAACCCCGCGTGGGATCCGGCGCATTGCCTGGAACGAAATTGCCAGAGGTCTGAGGTGGTGGTCCCGTTCAAAGCGCACGCGGGGGAGTGGGGGCCCCTCGCGCCGCCTCGAGTAGGAGCTGGTTCCGTTATCTGGGTATTTTCTGTGGATGCGTTCGTCGACGTGCCATCCGATCTGCGCCAGCGATCGATGTGGATCCACGCTGGGCGTAGCGACGCTGATCAAACGCCAGCTCATCGATCCACATCGTGGCGCAAAGTGGCGAGGGTGAGGCGATATGCAGGCATCAGAGGTTCCGCGTGCGGTCGCTGCTGCGATGTCGATCGCCTCAGTGCTTGACCTGGAAGTAGACGACGCGATCGTTCTCCACGACTCGAACAGGCTCGCTCTGCACCTGATGCCTTGTGACGTTCTTGCCCGAGTCGCAAAGGGATTGCATCAGGTCGCACAGTTCGAAGTGGATCTGGCGCAACGGCTCGCCGAGACCGAGTGCCCTGTGGGTGCTCTTGAGCCTCGGGTGGAGCCGCGCCTCTACGAGCGTGACGGCTTCGTGGTCACGCTGTGGACCTACTACGCACCTTTGATACCACGAGAAGTTCCTCCAGCCGACTACGTGGATTCCCTCGAGCGGCTGCATGCGGGCATGCGGGAGCTCGAGGTCAGAGCGCCGCACTTCACGGATCGAGTCGCACAGGCTCAACAACTCGTCGCGAACGGGGACCATACTCCGGCGCTCTGCGACGCGGACCGGGAGCTTCTCGGCAACACGTTACGAAGCCGGACACAAGCGATCGGCGACCGCGGCGCCGCCGAACAGCTGTTGCACGGCGAGCCGCACCCCGGCAACGTGCTCAGCACGAAGAACGGGCCGCTGTTCATAGACCTCGAGACCTGTTGCCGTGGGCCCATCGAGTTCGACCTCGCCCACGTGCCCGAACAGGTCAGCGAACGCTATCCGGATGTCGACCAAGAACTGCTCGGCGAGTGCCGCGTCCTCGTACTGGCGATGGTCGCAGCGTGGCGCTGGGAACCGGGCGACCAACTCCCGAACGGGCAACGAGCAGCGCAAGAACTGGTCAGTGCCCTACGCGATGGTCCACCGTGGCCGGCGCTCGACGTCGTGATGGGCCGAATAGGTGGTCCGTAGGCCTTACTTGCCTTACTTGAGGATGCTCAGCCCGTCCGCAGTCGGAAGGACCACTCGAACTCGTGCGAAGTCGATGGAGCCGCCGAGCCGTGGCGTGATGTAAGCCACGGTGGTGGCCACAAGCTGAAGCTCGAGGCTGGTGCCGGTTGTTGCCGTATAGGCAACCGTCTCGAGGGGGATAGTCAGCGTGTGGGATCGCCCGTCCAGGGTGACCGGGACGGGCGTCACCTGGTTACCCAGGACGATCCCGGTCGCCGGGTCGACCAACTGAGCAAAGACCCGAGTGGGGCGGACCCCCGGCGCGACGCGGCCCGAATAGGTGAGAGTGAGCCTCGGGGCACCGACGATGACGGCGTGGTGGCCGAGGGCCACCTTCACGTCGACGGCGTTCGTGGCCGGCCCCGGTGTGACGGCGTAGGCCACGGCGTCAACGGCGTTGGCGGCTTGGGCGTTGGGAGCGACCGTCGGAGGACCGGAGCCGCCCCCGGCCACGAGCGAGAGTTTGCCCGAACCGGTGGCGGCGAATGGGGTACCTGACGGTGGCGGGTACGAGGTAGCGGCATAGCCGGTGCCGTCCTGGTCTACGAAAGCGAGCCCGTGCAGCACCGGCACCGAGGCGTTCCGCGCCACCCAGTGCTGCATCCAGGCCAGAGCCAGTGCACCGATGTCGACGGTCGTGCCCGGGTTGGTGAGGCACACACCGTGGCCACCGCAGAACCAAGCCATGGCCGTCGTCGTACCCTGCTTCCGCAAGGCTTCATAGTTCGCAATTCCCTCATCGAGGGTGAACAGGTCGTCGACGGTTCCCTGCAGAATGAGGGTGGGGATCCGGATCTTGGATAGATATTGCGCTGGACCCCGTGCCTTGAAGAAAGCGACGGCTTTTTGATCGATGCGTCCCGTCGTGTTCATCTCGTGGGTGGCGGTCAAGGTCTCGGGGTCGACATGAGCCGATGTGGACACGCTCTCGAGGATGTTGCTCCAGCCCGCCTTCGGGGTTGCGCTCTTATCGAGGCTCGTGGCGAGCGAGTTCCAGGCGATGGTGGGTGCGATGGCATCGATCCGGCAGTCTTCGGAGGCGGTGGCGAACTGGATCCCGCCTCCATAAGAGGCCCCCACCATGCCGACACGGGGAACGCCGGGATGGTCGAGTTCGACTCCTGACTGCTGCGCCACCCAGTTAATGATCGAAGAGACATCGCGACCCTCGAACAGCGGGCTGTCCACCTCGGCGGTGCCGCCCGACTCACCAAATCCTCGAGGATCCCAGGTGAGCACATTGAATCCGCCCTGCCAGAGCTGTTGGATCGAGAGGACGCCCTGAATGGCCGCCTGCCCGATGTCGGTGTCACCGGACTGGCCCCAGCCGGGGCCCATCAGGATTGTCGGAAGCCGTCGCCCCTCGGCCATTGGGTCCGGGAACCAATGGATGCGGATCACCGTGCCGTCAAAGGATGTGAGATTGAAGTCGGTCGAGCTGCCCGCCACCGGCGCGGCCTTGGTGGACTGCCACCCGGTGGGCGGGCGGCATGTGGCCGACCGGTTGGCACCGGAGGCCAAAGAGGTAGCCGATGCCGATGATGAACGGACCGAGAAACATGCACTGCAGACGAGGGCGCTGAAGACGACGAGGCAAACTCCGAGCCTTCCTCGACTCGACACTGTTCGCATAGTCACCGCATTTACCTCGTTCCGTTTGCGTGGATCATGTGAAAATCCGAAGTATGCACACCGGTGACCGGCAAGGGATCACGCCCGTTGGCCTCGGTCTTTCAATTAGCTTGTTTGTGCAGCCCGATGCCTGCGCGTCTTTGCCCGCATCGGCGATGTACGTTCCCCCGTCACCCTATGAGGGAACGTATCACTCGCATCGGCGCTCCACCCTGACCGTGGTGCTACAGGTTCCAGATGCGTGCAGCGTTGTGCTCGACCATGAGATCCCGATCGTTCTCTCCGATGCCTGCAAAGAGATCGTCGATCACCGAGAGTGACTTCGGCCAGGTCGAGACCGGGTGTGGGTAGTCGCTCGACCACATGAGGTTCTGTGTGCCGAGAACGTGACGCAAATGGCGCACCGGGTCGGGCTCGTCGATGAACGTCATCGCCATGTTCCGGTGGTAGTAGTAGCTCGGTAGTTCATCATTGAGCACCGGGAATTCGTAGCCTTGTCGCAGCACCATGTCGTCGAGGAACGTCAGGTACCACGCCACCCACCCAAGACCCGGCTCGACGAAAACGACCCGTAACTCGGGATGCCGAACAAAAATCCCAGTAAGGAGCCACATGCCAAGGGCTTCGCAGGCCGATGGCGGCATGCAGGACAACGTCCAGGCGAGGCGAGGTGTGGGGTCACGGTCGGCGAGATCATTGAGTGCCGTGTTCAGCCCGATGTGGCAACAGACCGGAAGCCCGGTCTCGGCGATGGTGTCCCACAGCCGGTCGTAGCGCGCGTCGAAATAATCGACCTGGCCCAGTTCGGAAGGGAAGACCGGGAGTTGAAGTGACTTGCCACCGAGCGCAGCAACACGCTCGATCTCGGCAATCGCAAGATCCATGTCGTGGATCGGAACCTGGTAGGAAACCACCAGCCGGTCCGGATCTGCGGACGCGAAATCGTGCAGCGTGTCGTTGAACGCGCGTGTTGCCTCCGCGGCACCGGTCTTGAGGAGGTAGAGGTATCGGTAGGCGCTGACCTCGCAGTAGAGGACCTCAACGTCGACACCGTCGATATCCATATCGTGCAGGCGTTCGATTGGGTCGGCGTAGCCGGGACGACCCCACGAGGCGTGCTTGATCTCGGCGCCGGCCGCATTGGCCTTAGCGGCGTTCCCGCCGAGCATTGTGCGATACGCCTCGAGGAGTGCGACGTCGTACTCATCGTGCAGTTTGGTCGGCAGATGCGCCTTCACATCGACGTGCTGCACGCTGACGTGTGAGTCAGAGGAGATCACCCGTTTTTTCACCATCGCGTCGCTCCTTTCAAGCCGCACGTGTCGGCGGTCTCCGCGGTACTCGAACCCAACGCACAAATGCGTTTCTTGCTGGAGCCGACCGCTCACCAGTGATCACGAGCCCATTCATGTTGCCCCCTCGCCGGGACTGACGTCCGTCCCCACACGATGATAGGCCCGGTCATCCTGCGGACCCCTTGCCTCTCTTCGGTCGAGAACTCCGGCCAGTGCCACCGTGACGGCCGCGGTGGCCGCGCTCAGCCGCTGGCCGGTCGTCTCCACGTCTGCTCCCGTAAGGGTGCCCGGGAACCCCATCAGTGACACGATAAGCACGACTGATCCTTCGGGATCGATCACGGCGGCGTTGATCGCGCTTACCGAGTACGTGCGGGAGGCGTCCAGCTCCAGGGGGAGGACGTCGGGCGGGAGGAGCTTGGCGAGTTGTTCCACCACCTCGGGCAGCGAGGCCCCGTCTGTCGGTAGGGCCCAGGAGGGTTCAGCCAACTCGACCACGTAACCCCTGCGGCGCACGACTTCGAGTGCCTGTGCGTACCGATCGGTCGTGCCTGGCGGCGCGAGACTGAGCCACCGGTGCGCCACCTCGGCCCTTGACCAAGCGGCCACGGCGGCACCAAACGGTGGCCGCAACGGAATGTATCCATGCCCGATCGGTGCACCCACGGCACGCACGTCCCGCACCTGGTCCACCACCGTCACATGTTCAGGCGCGACGGTCAACGCGACGCAATGCGATCCCACCCCTCGACTGAGCTCGATCATCGCCGGCCTCACAAACTCGAGCGCAGGAAAGCCCGACGATGCTGCCTGCCCCACGGCCACGAGTGCCGGCCCCAATCGATAGGTCTTGTGAAACGGGTCGCGCAGAAGCCAGCCGACCTCGGTCAGCGCTTGGAGCATCGAAAAACACGTCGATTTGTTCACGCCGAGTCGGCGGGTGACCTCGGCCAGTGTGAGCGCTTCATTCGGTCGGGCGGCCAGAATCTCGATAAGGGCGACGACACGCCCCGTCTGGGGGGAAGGCCTGACCATGGCCCTATGGTTGCACATTGCAACCCTTGTGGTGCACCAGGAGATCATGGCAGGATGATGGAGACCTAGGGAGGGACTAAATGCACGACCTCGTTATCCGTGGTGGCACCGTGGTCGATGGGACCGGGGGGGCGTCGCGAACCGCCGATGTCGCAGTCGATGACGGGCTCATCAGTGCCGTCGGAGATGTGTCGGCGGCGGGAGCTCGCCGAACCATCGATGCGGATGGGCTTCTGGTCACGCCCGGGGTCGTCGACGTGCACACGCACTACGACGGCCAGGTGACGTGGGATCCACTGGTCACGCCCACTTCATGGCACGGTGTGACGACCATCGTCATGGGCAACTGTGGCGTGGGTTTCGCCCCGGTCCGGCCGGGCTCGCAGGAGTGGCTCGTCCAACTGATGGAAGGCGTCGAAGACATTCCGGGCACGGCGCTGAGTGAGGGCATCACCTGGGGCTGGGAGAGTTTCCCCGAGTACCTCTGCGCGCTCGAGGGCTTGGGCCGCGTCCTTGACTTCGGTACACAGGTACCGCACGGAGCGGTCCGCGCCTATGTAATGGGGGAACGGGGTGCGCACAATGAGCCGGCAACGCCCGAGGACATAGCGTCCATGGCGGCACTCGTCAAAGAGGGAATCGCCGCCGGCGCGTTGGGATTTTCCACTTCTCGCACAATCGTCCACCGTGCCGTCGACGGCGAGCCGGTACCAGGCACGTTTGCTGCAGAAGACGAGTTGTTTGGCATTGGGCAGGTGCTGGCATCGCTCGGCACCGGAGTCTTCGAGCTGGCGCCCGCAGGTGCGATGGGCGAAGACCTCGCTGCTCCCGAGCGCGAGGTGGCATGGATGCGGCGCCTCTCGGCGGCCATCAGGCGCCCGATCAGCTTTGCCCTCCTCCAGGTGGACAGCGCGCCCGACCAGTGGCGCGAGATCCTGCGCCTCGCGGCCGACGCCAACGCCGAGGGCGCCGACCTGAGGCCGCAGGTTGCGGGACGGGCGCTCAACATCCTCTTGGGCTTTCAGACCTTCCACCCGTTCTCGAGGCGACCGTCATATCTGGCCATCGCAGATCTGCCGCTGAACGAGCGGATTCAGCACTTGCGCAAAGACGAAGTACGGCGCGCCATTCTCTCCGATAAGGTTGCCGACGATCCGCTCATGGCAATGATAGGCGGCCAGAGCACGAAGCAGATGTTCCCGCTCGGCGAGCCACCCGACTACGAGCCCACGCCCGACATGAGTGTGGCCGCCATTGCCACGCGGGAGGGACGAGCCGAGGAAGAGGTGCTTTACGACCTCATGCTTCGTCACGACGGTCGCGAACTGGTGCTCTTCACCATCGGCGGGTACAGCCACGGCAGCCTCGACGATATGAAGGAGATGCTCTTGCATCCCAATTCGGCCCTGGGACTGTCCGACGGCGGTGCGCACTGTGGAGTTATCTGCGACGCCAGCGCCCCGACATTCATGCTCAGTCACTGGGCACGTGATCGCGCTGAAGGGTTGCCCCTGGAATTCGTCGTGAAGAAGATGACACGTGATACGGCGCACCTCTACGGCCTCGAGGACAGGGGCGTCATAGCGCCCGGGTTCAAGGCCGACCTCAATGTCGTCGACCTCGAACATCTCAACCTGCGTCTACCCCAGCTGGTGACTGATCTGCCCGCAGGGGCGCGGCGCCTGATCCAACGTGCTGATGGATGGAAGGCGACCATATGCTCGGGAGAGGTAACACTTGAAGATGGTGAGCACACTGATGCCCGACCAGGGCGATTGATCAGAGGTGCTCAACCCGCACCGCTGCGTTAGCCAGATGGTCAACGTGGTGCGTGAGCTGACTGATGAAGCACCTGTTGGGGCAACCATCACCAGCGGGGCTCGACAGCCGGTCACCATCCCCTCCTCTCGCTATATCGATCCAGCGTTCGCGGAACTGGAGCTGCGCCGACTCTGGCCGAGGGTTTGGCAATTCGCGTGCTCAACCGACCATGTGGCCCATCCCGGCGACGCGTACGAGTACCGCTGCGGCCCGTACTCGACGGTGATCGTCAGGGGCGACGACGGGTTACTGCGCGCGTTCCAAAATGTCTGCCGGCATCGGGGCAGTGCCATATGCGACGGTGCGGCTTCCGGCCTCACCGAGTTGCGCTGCCCCTTTCACCGTTGGTCGTGGGATTTGGCCGGACGACTGCGCGAGGTGCCATCGCGCCGGGGCTTTGGTGCCCTGCCGGCGCAGGACTATGGCCTCTTTCCGGTGGCTGTGGACACTTGGGGACCAATGGTCTTTGTCGACCCATCCAACTCGGGCGGCCCTCTGGGCGACTTCTTGGAAGGCGTACCGGAAGACATCGCGTGGGTCGGACTCGACGAATTCCATTGTGACTACCTCGTGTCGGTGCCGCTGCCGGGCAACTGGAAGGTCATTAGCGACGGGTTCAGCGAGACGTACCACGTACAGGGCATTCATCGAGAGATGCTCCCCGCCGTGGATGACGTCAATGGGCCGCAGCGTCTCTGGCAGCACCACGGAAAGCTTGAGCAGCGCTATGGATTGCCGTCGCCGCGATTCAGGGAGCCGCCGGGCGTCCAGGCCGTATGGGAGTCCTTCATCGAGGTGATGGGGGCGCGGATCGGGATCACTGAACTTTCGACGCCAGTGCCACCGGTACCGCGCGGGGAAACGCTCCGCGACGTCTTGGCCGGGATGCTGCGCAACGTCGGAAGGTCCGAGGGGGTGTCCTACGACCGGTTCACCAATGATCAGCTGATGACGCTGCAGCAATACAACCTGTTTCCCAACGTCAGCCTCGTGATTTTCCCTGATCTGATGACGGTGTTGCGCTCGCGGCCGGGAGCGACGCCCGATGACGGGTATCTCGACATCATCAACTATCGCCGGAACGCGCCCGGTGCGCCGCGAGCACGGCCCATCGACGCGCTGCTACCCGCGGGTCAGGATCCCGGCCTCAGCCTCATCCTCAACCAAGATGCGGGAAACGTCGCACGGGCACAGCGGGGCCTTCATCAGCCCGGCTTCTCCCGCATGACGTTGTCCCGTGAGGAGTTTCGCATCCTCAATATGCACAGGAACCTCGAGCGCTGGTTGGACATCACACCAACCGAGATACGCGGTGACTGAACGGTTACGAGCTCGGTGCGACCTCCGTCGTACCGGGGATGTCCTTTCCGCAGACCGGCGTCTTGCTGGTGAGGGCGAAGCCGGACTTCTGAGCCTGCAGTATCCACTCGCATGTCTGCGGCAGGTCATGTCCGAAGTCGTTCGTATAGTTGATGGAGACCGGGAGTAGGCCGTTGCCGTTGTACGAGTCCACCTTGCGGAGCGCGGTGATCACCCCGGCCTTGGTCGGATTCTTCCCGGCCAACTCGAGTCCCTTAATCATCAGATCGGCGCCCAGCCACGCTTCGTAGACGTTGAACGTCGGGAAGTCCGATGGTGAACGGTGCTCGTACTTCTGCAGGGCGTCTGCCAACTGCTTGGTCCCGGCGTTCGGATCGCTGAGGGGTCGAAATTCAGAAAGGAAGTACGCGCCCTGCAACGACGACCAGGTCGGCGAGTGAACAACGGAGGAGTCGTAGCCGGTCGGAAACAGGACGGTCTTCAGCTTCACGCCCTGTTGCTTGAGGGCTGTGAGCAACGCATAGTTCGAGTTGTCATCCATGCCCGCGTACAGGACGTTGACGCCCTTCTGCTTGGCGGTCAGGGCCGCAGGGCCGAAACTCACACTGCCGAAGGGAACCGACGTGTCGAGTACACCGACCTTCAGGCCATCGCGCTCGGCCGAGTCCGCCGTTCCGTTGGCGGATCGGGTGGAGCTCGGCGAGATGCCGTAGCCGTAGGATCCGAGCACCGTACCGCCGTACTTCTTGATGAGGGTTCCAAAGACGGTCGACACGGGGTACTTGGGGTCGACGCTGCCCGTGTCCGAGGCGAACATATTTGTGTAGGGCTGCTCTCCCCACTCGGGGCCGTCGAACGTACCGCCTGTCACCGGGATCCCGGCCTGCTGGGCGTACTTGGCGCCCAGGAAGAAGAGCGGGCTCACCGACACGATTCCAGTCACGCCTTTGGAAATAGCTTCTTGCACAGCGGTTGGATCGACAGTGGGACTCGTCTGGTCGTCGATCACGATGCCTTCGATCTTGTGCCCGTCCACGCCGCCCATCGCATTCTGCAGGGCGATGCGAGCTTTGAACCCGACGGGTGAGTCGGCGAACTGCGAAGCGGCTTCGCCCGTCAGCGAGGAGATGAGAGCGATCTTGATCGGCGCCTTCGCTGTGCTGGCGCCGGATGGAGCTGCCGGAGCAACGACGAGGCCGAGGCTCGCACCGACCGTGGTGACCAGCGCGGCAACCGTGACGAGACGTTGCCAGTGAGACTGCTTCATGTACCCCCCTTTTCTGAGCTGCGATGTGCAGCCTAATCGTGATGGTGCTTCCTGTTCAGTCGGAGATCTCAAACCCCGAGCAGTTCGAATGTTGCATGGTCCTCGACGGCGAGTCCGATCCGTTGCAGCGTCGGCGCCGTGAGATTTTCGGTCGTGAACTGCGTCATCGACCAGAGGAAGAGCCCGTAGGCCAGGTGCTGCCGGTACGACGCTACAGCCGAGTCCCACGACGGTGTCGGCACTCCCAGCTCGCCCAGGCAGCGCAGGTAACCGGCAAGAAGGTCCCACTCGGATTGCCGCCGCACGTCTGTCTCGAGCACCGAACTGATGTGGTAGGCGACGTCGGTCGCCCACGAACCCCTCTGGACGAGCTGCCAATCCAGTAGGCCGGGGCCACGAGTGCTATCGAAGATATTGCCGGCGTGGGTGTCGCCGTGGAGCATGCAGCTGGGTGAGCTCTCGGGCAATCCGCCCAGGGTCCGCATGGCGGCACGCACGCGTGTAGCTGTCCGGGCCGCACGGGAAAGTCCGTCACCCCGCGGCCGGTCAAGGAGTTCCTGCAACCGATCATCCGACAGGTTCTGTGCCAGTGAGAGCATTCGAGGACTGAGCCACGACTCGTAGAGCCGAGCGTTGTCCCACGTCTCGGCATGGAGGTGCGCCAGTTGGCGCAACGTGGCGGCCGAGAGCTCGGGAGTGAACCGATGGAGGGCGTCCAGAGGGGTTGCGCCGGCCGCGTTGAGGTCTTCGAGGATCAGGATGGATGATCCCGAGCCCTCGTCGAGACCCACGTAACTACAGGCGGGAATCCGGGTCGAAGTCGAGGGTGCGCAGTCACGGTAGAACCGAGCTTCTGACTCACCGGCGCGGGATCGGCCGTGAGCTTCGCCGAAGTAGGCCTTGACGCAGAGTCGCTCTGGCGCCGGGGGAGAACCGGGGTCTCGATAGTCGACGGTGAGAAAATGCTTGCTGGCGACCGTGGCTCTGCTGTCCCGCACCGCCGCGGAGCGGACAACGCAGCCCACATGATGCGAAACGCAGGGCTTCACTCAACCAATCGGCCTCAAGGACCTCATCGAGGCTTGAAGGCACCTGAACGAACAGACGCGACACGTCAGTGCTCACCCGTGCCACGAGCGCCCTCTGCGTACCGGATGGATCCCATCGCCCCCCGCTGTGTAGAATGTCATGTTCTACCTCAAACGAGAACATAATACCACTGACCGGTAGATCGCACTGCCCTGGAGCCGAGCGAGGGAAGGGCGGGTGAACCAGGTCATCGATGGGGCAGATGGCGTGTGCCAGAGTCGAATTGACGGCTTTATGGTCCTAGGTAGTGAACCCACGGGAGATCGATGAACGACAGGCGCAACCGGTGACGGATCCGCTGGCCAACGAGCGAGCTTGGGCCGAGCGCGCCGCAGAGCGATCGCCGGCCGTCAAGCGTTCTCGCCAGCGGACGATCGCACAGGCCAAGCAGATCGTCCAAGCAGCCGAGCACCTCCTCGAGACGCAGGGCGGCCAGTTCACGACGCAACAGCTCGTGAAGGAAGCGGGGGTGGCGCTGCAGACGTTCTACCGGTACTTCGCCGGAAAGGACGAACTACTCCTCGCCGTGCTGGAGGATATCGTCGCCGAGGGGGCGCATGCGATGGCGCGTCAGGCGGAAGGGATCACGGACCCGATCGACCGCCTCCGGTTCTTCGTGACCCAACCGATCAACCTTCTCCAGAACGATCCGGACGCCAACAAGATGGTCACGGCCGAACATTGGCGGCTCTACCAGCTCTATCCCGAAGATGTCGTTCGTACCACGCAACATTTCAGTGATCTGCTCGAGCCCGAAATCGAGGCAGCTGCGCAGACAGGAGTGCTCAAGCCCGTGGATCCGCCGCGCGATGCAGCCCTGATCACGAAGCTCGTCATGGCGTTGGTCCATCACCATGCCTTCATCGGGTTCGACGATGACGCCGACGTCGTCAATGACCACCTCTGGCGATTCTGCCTTTCCGCGCTGGGCGCAAGTCCCGAAATCGCTATCGAACGTGACTAATCACAGCGGAGAGGCGCGCCGGGCTCATCATTGCCTCGGGGGACGGGATCCGAGATGCGATGTGTCCTCCGGTCCGCAACGAGTCGATGGGTAGCTGCTCGAGCTCGGCCACGCCATGCACGTCGCTTCCCGCCGTCAAGCCAATAGACAGGCCCTCGGGCAGGGATCTCGATGGAGCATCGTCTGTCACAGCGGTCACGGCTCAGAACGGCTCGGAGCTGTACACCACCGCGCCGCCGAAATGCGGGGAGGAATGGCACGCCAGCCCGATGGACGCCTTCGGTCGCTGGCGGTCACCGGCCCGACCCGACAGCTGGAGGTAACACTCGAGCATCTGGGGCACGCCGTGCATACGTCCGTTGCCGAGTGCGCCCCCTCCCGAGAGCACCGGGAGGGCCCCCGGGCGGTCGCTGTCGATGCCGCCTTCTTGGACAAGTTGATGAGCCTCCCCACGCGGGCATAGACCCAGGCACTCCATCCAGAAGTAGACGAACGGCGAAAAGCCGTCGTAGAGCTGGGGCAGGTCGACATCTGTGGGGCCGATGCCGGAGTGCTCCCACAGGCGCCTGGCGGTCTCGACTCCGATATCCATGATGTCGTCGAGTGGCCAGTGCAGCGGGAGTCGGTGCCGCACGGGCGCGCCCGTTGCGTAGCCGGACACGTAGACCGGCCGGTGGGGGAGGTCGGCGGCCCGCTCCGCCGAAGTGAACACGAACGCGGCCACCCCGTCGACGGGGATATCGCAGTCGAAGCGGCAGATGGGGTCATTGATCATGGGGGCAGCGAGGTATTCCTCGGGGGACAGGGGCTGGCCATGCCAGTACGACCACGGGATCCGCGCCCCGTTCTTGCGAGCCTCGGACACGACCGCGGCCATGGCCTCGCGTTTCGCTCCGTAACGTTGCAGGTATTCGTTGTAGGCCAGTGCGATCATGGCCAACGGGCCGAAATATCCCTGAGGAACGGTCCACTGTTGCGAGCCGCGGGCCTCTTGCATCGGGTTGGCGTGATACCGGCCGGGTGGATTGTGGAGCGCTCGGTGCACCAGCACGTAATCGGCCGCCCCGCTGGCGACGGCGTTGAAGGCCATCGACACAGCACCCGGAACCTGGCCGAAGCCCTGGAAGCCGGCGGCGTAGCGGGGATTGATGCCCAGGTGCTGGGCCAGCCAATTGGCGGATACCAGGCTGACCCCGTCCTCGGCCGCGTGCGCTCCCGCGGTCGGGAACAGGGCGGCCGTGACGAATCCGTCGACCTGGCTCACCGCTAGGCCGGCATCGTGAATCGCCCGCCGGGCCGTCTCCATGGTGAGGGCACCAAGGGTCAGGTCCGAATGTCGGGTGATGGGGCTCTGGGCGTATCCAGCGATCGCCACCCGGTTGCTGGCCGCGAAGCGACCGGTCAATTGCTTTGCTCCAGCGCCCATGCCGGTATCGCCACACCGTCGTCTATGTCTTCGAAGGTCAACCGCACAGGTGCCCCGACCCGCAGTGTGGCGTTCGGACCGTCGACCAGCCGGCCGATCAACCGCAGGTCCGGTTGCGTCGATAGCTCGACATCGACGAGGACGAAGGGAACGTCCCGGTCGAACCCGGGGAGGAACGATTGGCGCATGATCGTCCAGGAGCGGATCGTGCCCGATCCGTCCACTGGGGTGAACACGAATGCGGGATCGGTTGCCCCACAGCGGGGACAGACAACATCGGGGGGATGGCTGAACTGATCACAACGGGCGCAACGGGCCACGCTGAGTACGTGGGCGGCCGCGGCCCTCCAGAATGGCTCTGATTGCTCGTCGGGCACGGGAACAGGGCGGCGCAGCGCGGTCAAAGAATGACCCGGTCTTCCTTGAGGCGGGTGATTTCGTTCCAGTCGTAACCCAGGTCCACCAGGATGGATTCGGTGTCCTCACCGTGCTCAGGAGCACGGTGCAGAACGGGCGGCTTCCCGTCGAACTGCAGGGGCACGGCTGGCAGCCGGTATGCCGGCTCGCCGTTGATGACGACGTCGCCGATGTAGCCGTTGGCGATCACCTGCGGGTCGTCGAGAAGCTCCGCCACTGATTGCACCGGCGCCCAGGGCGCGTCGATTCCGGCGAGCAGTTCCTTCCATTGGGCGAAGGTGCGCGAGGAGAACTCTGCATCAAGGGCGGCCCGGCAGGCCTCGCCGTGCTCCCGGCGCGACGCCAGGTTGGAGAAGCGGGGGTCGGCGAGGAGGTCGTCCCGACCGATGAGCCGGCAGAATTCGGCCCAGTATCGGTCCGCCTCCAAGAAGACCAGCGATATGTGGCGCCCGTCCTTCGTCCTGTATACGCCGACCAGCGGATTGACCGCGGGGCCTCGACCGCTCATCGCCTGCGGCGAGTCGCCATTGAGTGCGGATAGCACGTCGGAGGACAGCATCCACATGGCCGTGGCGAGGAGGGATACATCAACCACCGACCCGGTCCCCGTTCGGGTTCGCTTCAGCAGGGCCGCGGCGATGCCGAAGGCGAGTGCCATCGCACCGCTTCGGTCACCCATGGCGCCTCGCTGCCCGACCGGGTAGTCGCGATCGGGTGATGAGAGGACGTACGCCGGTCCACCCCTGGCCCAGAACGCCGAGGCGTCGTAGCCAGCGTGGTCGGCATCGGGTCCCTTGGTCCCGTACCCGTGGCCTCGGGCGTAGATCAGGCTCGGGTACCGGCCGGTCAACGTCTCCGCGTCGAGACCGAGTCGCTCCAACGCCTTGGGCCGCAGGTTCGTGAGGAACACATCGGCGTCCTCCACCATCCGGTGCATCACGGCCAGCCCATCCTCATTCCCGACGTCCAGCGCGATCGAGCGTTTGCCCCGATTGGCCAGCGCCAACGACATGTTGACCCCGCCTCGGTCGGTCCCGATGCCCTGCGTGGCCAGGCCGCGGTAGGGATCACCCTCAATTCGTTCGACGTGGATGACGTCTGCTCCCCAGTCCGCCAGCAGGGCCCCGGCGACCGGTACGAACACCCACTGGGCCAACTCCACGACCCGCACCCCTTCGAAGGCCTGTTCGATCATCTCCGCCTATTTCTCAAGCCTGCTGCGACGGCGTCAGCACGACCAGTGGAATGATCCGGTCCGTACGAGACTGGTACGTGTCGTAGTTCGGCCAGGCGTCGGTCATGATCTTCCAGAGACGGGGCTTCTCTGTGTCGTCGGCCGTGCGAGCCGTCACCGTGAGATGCTCGGCCTTCACCTGGATCTCGGCCGCCGGATCGGTCGTCAGGTTCCAGTACCAGTTCGGGTGGGTCGGCATTCCGCCCTGTGATGCCACGACGAGGTAATTGTCGCCATCTCGGCCGAAGATGAGCGCGGTGGTGCGAGGCTTTCCGCTCTTGCGTCCGGTCGTGGTCAGGAGAAGGGTTGAGACCCCGTTCCACTCGTAGCCCACCTCACCGTCGGTCTCCTGGTAACGCAGGACGTGCTCAGCTCCGATGAGCGAGATGTCGGGTGGTTTGTAGTCCGCTTCAGTCATGCGGGTATCTCCTTCTCACCAAAGACGACGGGGATGGCGGTCGCGCCCCGTTCGTAGAACCCGATGAACTCGGGCGGACCGAGGTCGGGGTCGAGCCGCAGATTGGGGAGGCGGTCCAACAGGGCGTTGATCGCGATGGTCATCTCCGCCCGGGCCACGTGTTGGCCGATACAGACGTGTGGCCCGCTGCCGAACGCCAGCGTCGGTTTGAGCGGACGGAAGATGTCGTAGTCGTCAGGTCGCTCCCATCGCCCCGGGTCGTGGTTGGCCGCGCCGAGGCAGATGTGGAGTACCGATCCCGCCGGCAGGTTGACGCCGTAGTAATCGATGTCCTCGGTCACCCATCGGGAGAACATCGGATCGGTGGGCTGCCAGCGGAGCGACTCCTCAATGGCGGGCCGGAGCAGGCTGCGGTCCTGCCGGACGGCCTCCAGTACGTGGGGTCGCTGCAGGAGTGCGGCCAGGGTGATGCCCATCTGCTTCCAGGTCGTGCCGGAGCCGGCGGCGAGAAGGAGCATGGCGAATGAGTAGATCTCCAGATCGGAAAGGCGGTGCGTGCGGCCCTCCTCGTCGGTGATCTCCGACTCCACCAGAATGCTGATCAGGTCGTCCTGGGGCCGCTCCCGGCGGGCGGCCACAATGGGCGCAATGATCCCGATCATCTGGTCGGGGCGCGAGAGCGACTCACGGATGTCGAGGGCCTGCTCGATCGGCACGCCGAAGCTCCCGGTGATCGTGAGCAAGGGGATGGCAGCGCAGAACTCCACGTTGAGCTCGGCCCGGCCTGCAGGCTCGATACAGTCGATCAACGTATGGACCGTCTTTTCCATCCAGTTCTCGATCCACCAGTTGGCCTTGGCGGGGGAGAAGGAGGGTTGGACGAGCGCCCGGTAGCGCCGATGTTCTTCGCCGCCCATGGACAGCATGCTGTTGGTGGGGCTCACGCCACCACCTTCCAGATCGACCGCTTCGGGTGCTGACGAAAAGATGGCCTCGTTTCGATAGATGCCGTCACAAGCGGCCCATGTGAACGCCGAGAAGTGCGGTCGGTCGGGATAGGGCAGCCCGTGGAAGACAAGGTCGTCTCCGGCGCCGCTCAGTTCGTGCAGCGTCCCCCTGTGAACGGGCGCCTGCTCTCGCAAGGCGTTCCACTTGTCGTACGGGTCGTCGGTGTAGGTCCCGCCCGCCGAAAGGTGATAGCTGCTCGCCAGGTCAAATAGTTGGCGGACTCGATCGAGGTCGAGAAGTTGCCCGGTATCGCTCATCGGGCGACGTAACCCCCGTCCACCGGGAGCAGCACCCCGGTGATGTTGGCGGCCCGGTCCGAGCAGAGATAGACGGCGGCATCGGCACAGTCCTCAGCGGTGATGGGTCGACCCAAGGGGTGACTTGCTCCGACGTGTTGGGCCACCTGGTCGATGCCCGCACTGGTGGGGTCCATACCACCGCCGGCGGCCATGAAATGGGTGAACGGCATGCCTGCCGGGCAGATGGCGTTGACACGGATGCCGAACGGCGCCGCCTCGATGGCGACGGCCTTGGTCAACTGGTGCACCGCTCCCTTGGTCGCCCCGTAAACGGTCCCGCCCCAGCCGACCAGGCCGGCGACCGAGCCCGTGTTCAAGATCACTCCGCCCTGGCCCTGCTGCTTGAACTGGATCACGGCGTGCTTGCAGCCGAGGAACACGCCCCCGAAGTTGATGCCGTTCAACCGCTCGAAATCCTCGAGGCTGTGCTCCTCGAATGCCATGCCCAGGCGCGGTGTCGGGATTCCGACGTTGTTGAACATGATGTCCAGTCGACCGAAGCGATCGACCGCGCCCGCCACGGTGGCCGCCACGTCGGCGTTCTGGGACACGTCGCAGTGCTCAGCGACCGCTGCGCCGTCCGTCGCCTCAATCAGTGCCACCGTTTCTTTGGCCCGGTCAAGGTCGATGTCGGCGCACACGACCGACGCTCCCTCCTCGGCGAAGCGCAGAGCGGATGCTCGGCCCACGCCCGAGCCGGCGCCGGTGATGATGGCAATCTTTCCTTCGAGCCACATGCGTTCGCTCACTTTCCTTCTTCCTCGGTGCGCTCGGCCAGAGTCCCGGTCGGGCATGCCTCCATCGCCGTGGAGATGCTTTCTACGGGGTCGCTCGGTCTATCGATATCGACAGAGACAGCGGAAGGGCCGGATCAGGCACCGGCTATGACCGGAATATCCGCGGGGGTGAACCGGTACAGCTTCTCAGCGTTGCCGCGCAGGAGCTTGTACTGCGTCTCTGGCGGGAGGTGCCCGATGATCTTCTTCACCACGGTGATGCAGTTGGGCCATGTCGAATCGGAGTGCGGGTAATCCGTCTCGCACATGATGTTGTCTTCACCGATCTCGTCGATGCTGGCGATTCCATGGTGGTCCTCGATGAAGCAGCCGAACACGTGCTCGCGGAAGAGCTCCCGGATGTTGAGGGTGTCCATATCGACCTCAGTGGTGGCATGCTCCATGAATTGGACGCCCCGCTGCACCCAGTAGCGCTGCTTGTCCACGACCTGCTCTGCTCGCTCGAGGAAGTACGGCATCCAGCCGATCTCGCCTTCCGACAGTGCGATCTTGAGGCCCGGAAAACGGGTGAACATGCCGCTGAACAGCCAGGAGAGCATGGCACCTGACGTACGGATGGCCCCCCAGGCCAAGTTGGCCATAAACGGCGAATCCGGTGCGATCTGCGGTACTTGCGACGAGGAGCCCACATGCATGGAGGCCACCATGCCCAGGTCTGATGCGGTGGACATCACCGGGTCCCAGTAACGGTCCCTATCGTGGATGGTCGGTAGTCCGAGCGGCGCCGGATTCTCGGAGAACGCGAACGCGGTCGCTCCCTTCTCCGCACAACGCTCCATCTCCTTTGCCGCCAGGGGGGGGTCCCACATCGGGATGAGGATCAAGGGGATGAAGCGCCCGGGCGCCGACCCGCACCACTCCTCCATCATCCAGTCGTTGTAGGCCTTGAGGCAGACCAGGCCGAAGTCTCGGTCGCTGGCATCCATGAACAGCTGTCCGCAGAACCGGGTGATCGTCGGGAAGCACAAAGAGGCCAGTATCCCCGCCCGATCCATGTCCTCGAGCCTCGCCTGGGAGTCGTAACAGCCGGGCCGCATCTCGGCATAGGTCACGGGCTCAGGGGAGAACTCTTCCTTGGACTTGCCGGCGCACGCCGAGAGGCCCGAGCTGGGATAGCGCTTCCCGTCGTACACCCAGAACTCCATGTTGCCTTCCACCACCTGGTGCGGCGCTCGATCACGATCCTTCGTCGCTACCCGGTCCACCCACAGATGCGGAGGCTCCAACACGTGGTCGTCGACCGAGATCAGCCAATCGAGATTCAGATCTGAAGCCATGTTCCCTCCCTTGCGCGAGCTCACCCGGGGAGCTCGCCGATGCACATGTGTTTGAGCTCCTGAAAAGCCCGGATCCCATCCACGCCGCGTTCACGACCGAGACCGCTCTGCTTGTAACCGCCGGCGGGAGCGTAGGCGCTGAACAGCGAAGTATTGACGTTGACCGCTCCACTTCGGATCCTCCGGGCCACGGATGTGGCAGCGGCCGGGTCCGCCCCGTACACCTGTCCGGAAAGCCCGTAGACACTGTCGTTGGCCATCCGCACGGCGTCGTCGATGTCGCGGTAGCCGATCACACTGAGCACGGGCCCGAATATCTCCTCCTGGGCGGCAGGATTCGAATTGTCGACCAGGTCGAGTACCGTCGGTTCGAAGTAGTAGCCCCGGTCGAGGTCGGCCGGGCGGCCACCCCCGCAGACCACCTTGCCTCCGTTCTCCTCGGCCAGAGCCACGAAACGTTCGCAACGCTCGCGCTGAGCAGACGTGATCACCGGGCCCATCATGGCGGAGGAGTCACTGGGCGGCCCCACCTTTATGCCGCCATAGGCGGCTGACACGGCGGCGAGCACCTCGTCCTTGCTCTCGATGGGCACGAGCATTCGAGTAGCAGCCACGCATGCCTGCCCAGCCGTCATGACGATCACCTGGGCCGCGCCTGCCGCCACCCGATGCAACGCATCCGGAAGGTATATCTGGGCCGACTTGCCGCCCAGCTCGAGCGCTACCCGCTTCACCGTCGGAGCCGCCTGGGCGAGAATCTGCCGCCCGACCGCGGTCGAGCCGGTGAAGGAGACCATGTCGACCGCCGGGTCGGAGCTGAGCAGCTCGGCTCCGGCGGAGCCCTGTTCGATCACGACGCTCAAGACGCCGTCCGGCAGTCCGGCCGCCTCGGCGGCGGAACCGAACACGAGCGAGGACAGGGGGGTCAGCGGGCTCGGACGGAGTATCACCGAGTTGCCCGCCATCAGTGCCGGAATCAGCTTCTGGAAGGCCATGATGATGGCCCCGTTGTACGGTGTGATGGCGACGACGACGCCAGCCGGCTCGTACCGCCGGATACTGAGCGCCACCCGACCGAGAACCAGTTCGTCTACCGGTACCGGGTTGGCCTCCTCCTGTCCGAGGGACAGGTAGAGATCAATCGTGTTCCGGGCGAATGCCATTCCGGAGGCGTACTGGGCCCGCTCGGCAAAGATCTGTGGTTGGCCGGCCTCGGCCACCATGCTGGCGACCAGCTGATCATGGGATGTCTCGATGTGGTCCAAAAGGGTCTGGAGCGCGCTCGCTCGCTGGCGAGCGGGCAGATCGGCCCACACCCCCTCATCAAAACTCCGCCGCGCCTCCGAGATTGCTCGCCCCACTTCCGCGAGGGGTATGGCGGACACGTCGGTGACCACGGTCTCGTCGGCGGGATTCTCGATCGGGAACGCCTCGCCCTCTACCCATCGTCCGGCCACATACGACCGTCGCTCCGAGAGGATCTGACCCGCCGTCATGCGAACCCGCCGATCTTGCCGAGGTAGAGCATGGTTCTACCTTTTCAGAATACTGGCTATCCGTCAAGGAAACCGTCCCCGGTGTCGGAGCGGTACGACCCGGTCACCCTCTGACTGCGCCCGTACCACCTCGCCAACGCCTTACGAGCTACCTGCCGTCGACGTTCCCGGGATATCCGTGCCGCAGATGGGTTGGGCGGACACCGGAACAAAGCCGTTCTTCTCTGCCTTCATCACCCAGGTGCATTCTTTTGCTGGGTCATGACCGAAGATCGTGGCGTAGTCGATGGGTTGTGGCAGAAGTCCATTGGCGTTGTAGGACTGGATGCTCCTGAGAGCCGTGATGATCGCGGCGTGGCTCGCGTCCTTTCCCGCCATCCGTATACCCCTGATCATGAGATCCGCGCCCGCCCAGGCCTCGTACTGGCCGAAGGATGGAAAATCGCTCTTGGTGAAGTGTTCTATTTTTCCATGGCCGCCTGCATCTGCTTCGTGCCGGCGTTCGGCAGGGCCCAGGGACGGAACAGCGACAGGAAGTAGTCACCTTGCACATCGGCCCACGCTGGCGACTTGACCACGCTCGGCTGATATCCGGTGGCGAAGACGACGGCTTTGAGTTTCACCCCTGCCTGCTTGAGGGCAGTCGCCAGGGCGTAATTCGAATCATTGTCCAGGGCTGGGACAAGCGCATTAATGCCCTTCTGCTTCCCCGTTAGTGCAGCACTGGTGAAGTCGACGCTGCCGAAGGGGACCGAGGTGTCCAGCACCCCGACCTTCCCGCCCGCATGGGCGAATGCTTCTGCCGTGCCGATGGCAGCACGGGCGGACGAGGGGGAGATTCCATAGCCGTAGGCGCCGAGAACCGTCCCACCATGTTGCTGGAGAATCTTGCTGAGGAGCGTGTTGGCGGGATCCTTCGGGTCGACACTCCCGTTGTCCGAGGCGAACATGTTCGTGTACGGCTGTTCGCCCCATTCGGGTCCGTCGGAATAGGACCCCGTCACAGGGATCCCGGCTTGCTGTGGATACTTGGCTGCGCTGAAGAACAATGGGCTTTGGGAAACGATCCCGATCACGCCCTTCGAGATGGCGCTCTGCACGGCCGTAGTGATGATGCTCGGACTCGTCTGATCATCGATGACGATGGGCACGATCTTGTGCCCGTTCACGCCTCCCGCCGCATTCTGCTGAGCAATGCGGGCATCGAACCCGGCCGGTGATGAGCTGTTCTCGGCTGCCCCAGGCCCCGTGAGGTCAGTTATGTAGGCGATCTTGTAGGGCGCGGGGGATGCCGATGCCGGTGCCGGTTCGGTCAACCCGATAGCGGCAACCGGCAGCACGAGCGCGATGGCCAGGATTACCCCAGGCATGATCCGGTTCATAGGCAACGTGATCCCTCCCACCTCTTGCCGATTCTGACGCATGGAGAATCATAATCGAAAATGAGAGTCGGGTTTTCAAAAAGTGGAACAACGGACGATCGGCGCCTTGAAGACGTACACGCGCATCCGATCCAAGCAGTAATTGTTCGCGTCGCGCTCAGGACAACGCGGCGTGCGTTCCCGGAAAGGCTTCGAGTTCCAGTTGGTCTTCGTTCTGGCGGATCAATGTGCCGTTGACCAGGACATGGCGCACGCCTATGGGTTCCTCGTACGTAAGGCGCTCACCATTGGCGGGCAAGTCGCGCAGTCGCCGTTGGGGGCCAGGGGCCACCGTGTCCGGGTCGAACACACACACGTCGGCGAAATAACCTTCGCGTAGGTAGCCGCGCTTCTCGAAGCCGAACATGTCGGCAGGTTCGCCCGTCAGCTTTCGGATGGCTCTTTCGAGCGGCATCAATCCCCGTTCTCGGACCCAGGTGCCGAGCAAATCCGTGGGGAGTGGCGCGTCGCAGAGCTGATCGACGTGTGCGCCGGCGTCGGTGAGCCCGAGCACCACGTGGTCCTCTGTGAGCAATCCGGCGACCGCGTCGGGATCGTCGTTGGCGATGTACGCGCGAAAACGGGTGTCGAGGTCCTCTTCAAGCGCCAACTCGCACATCACGTCGAATGGGCTCGAGCCGCGCTCGATTGCAATGTCGGTCACACGTCGGCCCAGCAGTTCAGGGAACTTCTCGGACTCGGACACCTCGAATGTCTCCCATCGGGGTTTCATGCCGGTGTTGCCCCTCTGGAGATCCTCATAGGCCAGTTCCCGCCACGCCGGGTCTCGGAACGCCGCCTTTCGAACGTCGCGTCCCACCTTCATCAGTTCGGCAAACACGTCAGACGTGTTGAGGTTGTAGGCGTCAGCGAGCGTGAATTGCATGGTCAGTGGACGTGGGGTTACTTGCGGCCAGACATTCGCACCACGGGCGAGTCCTTCCTGGTGCATTCGCACAATCTCGAGGTGCCGGCCATTTGAGGTGGCGAAAAGAGGGCAAGTGAAAGGTCGACCGACTCGGGGCTGCCACGTGAAGACGTCGGGATACTCGCACTGCCAACCCGGGGTGGTGAGCACAACGCCCCGACCGGCTTTGCCTACCGTCATGAACAGTGCTTCCACCTCATCCATCTCTGCAAAGCGGCTGGGGACGGGTTTGCCGTCGACGCCGCGGTGCGCGAACGAAAAGCTGGTCGAGAACCCAGCTGCGCCAATGTCCATTGCTTCGCTCACCAGTCGGCACATCGTCTCGATTTCGTCGGCGGTGGCGGCGCGCTCATAGGCGGCGTCACCCATCACGTAGAGACGCAGGGCGGTGTGGCCGATGTACGCCGTGAAGTTGAGCGCCGTGCCGCGTCGAGCGACCAGTTCGAGATAGTCGGGGAACGTCTCGAAGTCCCATACGATCCCTGCCGCAAGCGACTTGGCGTCCATGCCCTCCACGTTCTCAAGGGTGTGAATGATCGCGTCGTGATGTTCGGGCCGACACGGGGCGATTGTGAAGCCGCAGTTGCCCGCCACGACCGTGGTCACCCCGTGGTACGACGAGGGCTTGAGTCCACGATCCCAGAACACCTGGGCATCAAAATGCGTATGGATGTCGATGAATCCCGGCGTGACGGCGCAGCCCGTTGCATCCAACTCGGCCCTCCCGACCAAGTTGGGGCCGATCTCTTGGATCACGTCCCCACGGAGAGCGACATCGGCGACGATACCGGGCTGCCCGCTTCCGTCGAATACGGTTCCTCCGCGGATGACCAGGTCAGCTGGCACGAGCGCCTCCCTCTGCGTATCGCATGAACTCCACGAGATTGCCATCCGGATCGCGTACATAGACGCTAGAGGCAGCCGCCTGCCGCCCTCCATCGCGCTCCACCGGACCTTCTTCCACTTCTATGTTCGCTTCGCCCAGCAACCGCTCCAACGCTTCGGCGCTACCGTCCCAGACGAGGCAGATGTCGCCGCACGGAGGTCTCGCCGCAGGCGCCCGCAGCGAGAACTCGCGCCGCCACACCTCCGGCCGATGGAGATTGAGCATCTGGTTTCCAATATAGACCTGGACGAGAAACTGACTCTCCCTCACCTCCAAGCCGAGTGACAGGTAGAACGCGATCATGGCCTGGGTGTTCTCCATCGGAAGCGCGACGTGATCCAAACCCAGCAATCCACCGGCCCGCGTCACGCCCGCACCTCAGGCGACATGGTCGAACCCGTAGAGTCGGGCACAGTTGAGCGCTGTGATCTGACGTCGGTCCTCGGCCGGCAGCGTTCCCAGTGTTTCCTCGATGGCACGCATCGATTCAGGGAAGGTGCTGTCGGTGTGCGGGTAGTCCGACGCCCACATGCAGGATGCAGCGCCAAGGTGAGGTATGAACAGAGCTGCCATTTCTTCCTCCTCGAAGGTGGCGATGACCTGCCGGTGGAACAGCTCGCTCGGGGCGATACTCGGCGCGTAGTCGACCTTGTCCCGGAGGCTGCGCCACTCCATGTCCATCCGCGTCAGGAAGTAGGGGAGCCAGCCGACGCCGGACTCCGCCAGCACCAGTTTGAGTCCGGGGTGCCGTTCGAGCGCTCCGGAGAAGATCATGATCGCCAACGCCTCGTCGAGCTGAAGCGGCAAGAGCGACGCGAATGCCGCCGACTGCCATTTGCCGATCGCATAGCTGAGCTTGGGGGACGCACCCCCTTTGATGTGGAAACTGAGGGGTATGCCGGTGCGCTCCGCCGCTGCCCAGAGCCGATCCCAGGCGGGTTCGCCCGGGTCGAAGTCAAAGACATCGATGATTGCTCCCCGGTGACCTCTCTCGGCACAGCGTTCCAGCTCGGCTACGGCTGCCCGAGGCGAATGGCTGGGCAGGAACGGCAGCATGCACAGCCGATCGGGAGCTGCTGCGTTGAACTCCTCGATGGCCCAATCGTTCCAGGCGGCGTAGCACGCATCCTGCAAATCCGGTTCAGGAATGGACAGGGTCAGCGGGACGGGCCCATAGATGACCGAGGCCCAGATCCCGTCACGGTCCAAGTCCTCCAGCCGCAATTTGGGGTCGCTGGCCCTGAAGCCGTCGTCTTCGATCCCGGCCCGCCCGATCGCACTGAGCGCCTTGAGAGTGCTCGGCCCGGCGGGCCTCCCACTGCGGCCGAGCACGCGGTCGTTGCAGACCCAGGTCGGCTGGCCTTCGCGCGTGACCACATGGGGTGTCCGGTCGGCTAGTGACTTGGGGACCCGCGAGGCCCACACTTCGGCTGGTACGGCGTTCAGGTCCAGGTGATCGTCACACGAATAGATGCTGGTCGCGTCCATGGCTTCCTTTCTCGACTCGTTGGGTTGTGAAGTCCCCCGTGGTACCGCCCGCCCCTCGCAAGTCAGTCACACCTAAAGCAGCCGGTAGCGGATGGGCAAGTGCTTGATCGCCCCATTGATCGCAGAGTGCAGCCGCTCCATTGGACCGGACGGCTCGAACCAGGTCATCCGCGCCAGGAGCAGGGCGAACATGTGCTCGAGTTCGGCGCGAGCGAGGTGCGCCCCCATGCAGAGGTGTGGGCCGAAACCAAAGACGAGGTGTTGATTGGGACGACGATCGATGCGGAACTCGAACGGGTCCTCGAATACGTCCTCATCGCGATTCCCCGAGGCCCAGAAGAGCACCACCTTATCGCCGGTTCGTATTGTTTGGCCCCGCAACTCGTAGTCCTCCGTCGCGGTGCGTACGAAGTAGTTGATCGGGGTCACCCAGCGAAGGATTTCCTCGACGGCGTCGACCAGGAGCTCGGGGTGGTCCCGCAGGTTGTCCCATTGATCCGGGTGTTCGCAGAAGGCATGCATGGCGCCCGCAATCGCGTCACGAGTGGTCTCGTTGCCAGCCTCGACCAGGAGCTCGCAGTAGCCGAGCAGCTGCTCGGGAGTCAGGGGCACGCCGTCAACCGTGCTTTGCGTCAAGAGGGTGACCAGATCGTGTTGAGGTTCGCGGCGACGGTCTTCAATCATCTGGGTGAAGTATTGATGCATGTCGATCTGGGCTCGCAGTCCAGCCTGCTCGGGAGTTTCGCCGGGCAGTCGGAACTCGGGATCATCCTTACCGATGACTGTGTCGGTGTCGCGTAGCAGACGTTGCCAGTCCGAGTCCGGCACGCCGAGCACCCATGCAATTACCTCGAGGGGAAGACGACCGGCAAACGTGGTGACGAAGTCACACTCTCCTACGTCTCCACCGGTTGACCCGTCGTTGACAATCTCGGTGGCGATACGTCCGACATCGTCGAAACGCGCCCGGACCCGGCTCCGCAAGAACTCCTTGTTGGCAAGCTGGCGCATGGGGCCGTGTCGCGGGGGATCGAGGAACACAATCATTTCAAAGCGCGCCATCGCCTCGGCTACTTCCTCTGCTCTACCGTCTAGCGTTATGCCTTTTGCGCTTGAGAAGATCAAGGGTTGTGAGGCGACCTCAATCAAGTCCGAATGCTTGGTGATCGCCCAAAAGGGTGGATAGCCGGGCGGTGCAAAGTGCGCCACGGGAGCGTCGGCTCGTAGGCGGGTCCATATATGGTGCGGACAGCCGTCACGCTGATAGCGCGCAGGATCAACGAGATCAAGTGGATCGATGTCCAGCGTCATTGGCATGCTCGGTTCCTCCTGTCGTTGCCTGGCCGATCGGGAAAATTCCCCCGATCAGAGTGGGACATCGGGTGTGGCATTCTGCGGTGGCAGCCGATGCCCGGCCCGTGAATGGCTTCGAAGCGGTCACGTCGCGCGACTTCTCGTATTCTCGGCTATCCGGCCGAGGAGTTTCGTCATGTACCGGTAAACCATGTTGCCCGAGGGCCACTGCGTCACGATCTTCCCGGTTGCCGACGTGAAGTAGTTGTTGCTCATCGTCCACGAGGTCCCCTCCATCTTCGACTGGAGCCAGGCATACCAGACACCCTCGAACAATGGCTTGACCTCGATCGCACTGACCCGTTCACGTGTCATGCGCTTCACGGCCCGGACGGCATATTCTGCTTGGGCTTCGAGCATCGACACGAGTTCTCCGCCGTTGGTGCCGGGCCCGTACAAGATGAAGAAGTTCGGGAATCCTGGAACTGTGATGCCGAGAAAGGCTCGTGGCTCTCCCGCCCACTGGTCATGGATGGAGGCGCCACGGCGTCCGGTTATCCGGATTGCTCCCAAGTAGTCAGCAGCCTGGAATCCAGTCGCCATGACGAGAATGTCGACAGCCCGCTCGGTGCCGGCGGTGTCGATGACGCCGGTCCGAGTGATGCGCGAAACGGCGAGCGGAACCAGCTCGACGTTCTCCCTTTTGAGCGCGGGATAGTAGGTGCTGGCAAGAATGGGTCGCTTTCCCGGGTACGGGTATGCGGGCGTGACGGCCTCTCGCAGATCCGGTCGGTCGGCGAACTCGCGAGCGATATGGTCCAGGCAGGCCTTTTCACGCATGCGATTGAGCTTGGTGCCGGGTCGGAACATCGACCCACTCCACAGGCTCTTCTCGATGACGACTCGCAACCTCGCCCGGTCGAGTCTGCGCCGCCATGGCTTCGAGAAGCGTTGGCGCTCGAGGTCGGTCAGGTCACGTTCCCCCTTGGGCATGACCCAACCGGCCTCGCGCTGGAATACGTAGAGCTTTTTCACGATGGGCGCGATAGCGGGCACGACCTGAGCGGAGGTAGAGCCTGTACCGACGACGGCCACCACCTTGTCGGATAGATCGTGCTGGTGCTCCCATCGAAATGTGTGGAATTTCGGGCCCTCGAATGCATCGAGACCGGGCCATGCGGGATAGCGGGGTACATTCAAGAATCCCACGGCGCTGACGAGTGCATGGCATCTATCGACGGTCCTGGAGTCGAGGGTGACGTTCCACACGTGGTGCTCGTCGTCCCAGTCGGCCGATGCAACCGTCACTCCAAGTTGGAGGTGCGGCCTGAGGCCGAACTCGTCGACCACCTCTTCCAGGTACTTTTGGAGCTCGGCCTGCTGGGCGTGGGTACGGGTCCATTCATGTGACTTGAACGAGTAGCAGTACAAGTTCGAGTTCACATCCACTTCAGCACCGGGGTAAGTGTTGTCCCACCAGGTCCCGCCGACTCCGAGGGAGGACTCGTAGATCGTGAACGTCTCAATTCCTGCGTTCTTCAGCTTGACGCCTACCGCGATGCCACCGAAGCCGGCACCGACAACAACGATCCGAGGGGTGCGGGCCGCGCCAAGGAGGCCTTGGTCGCTGTTCGGGATTTTCGTAACACCCATTCTCTATAGAATGCCACGTTGCCCGACGCGTGTCATTTTCCGCGGAAGCTCCTGGATTCGGAATGCTCTACCACGGGAGCGGCGATGCTCAGCTGAACGTGATGACGCCCCTGATATTCACTCCGTCGAGCATGTCCTGATAGCCCTGGTTGATTTGATCCAGTGGATAGGTGCGGGTGATCAATTCGTCCAACATGAGCTGCCCGGATTTGTACAATGCCAAGAGGTTGGGGATGTCGAAGCGGGGGTTGGCGGCTCCGAAGACGACACCTCTGACCTCTTTCTGCCACATCGCCAACTCGAAGAGATTGATACTGCTCTCTTTCTGAGCCTGTGGCGCGACGCCTGTCACGACGCACGTGCCGCCTTTACCGGTGAGGGTGAGCGCATCGGCCATGAGGTGCCCATACATCACGCTGGGAACCATGATCACTGCATCCGCCATCTCGCCCCGGGTGAGATCCCTGACGAGGGGCATGGCTTCTTCCATCGAGCTCACCGCGTGTGTCGCACCGAAATCGAGAGCGGCCTTCTGCTTGAACTCGACGGGGTCCACAGCAACGATGTTCTTGGCCCCGGCCATGCGGGCTCCTTGGACTGCGTTGATTCCCACGCCGCCGACTCCCACGACGACGACTGTCTCGCCGGGCTTCACCTCGGCTCGGTACACGGCCGAGCCCCACCCCGTCGTCACCCCGCATGAAACCAGGGCTACGACGCTCAGCGGCAGGTCCGGGTCAACCTTCACCAGCGACGCCTCATTGGCAACGCTGTGCTCGGCAAAGGTGCCCACTTTGGCCATCACATTGATGTCTTCACCGTTTAGGTGGTAACGCATCGTGCCGTCGGAGATCTGCCCGGGGACGAAGGTTGCTGCGCCGAGGTCGCACAGGTTGGAGTGGCCGGTGATGCACATCTTGCACTGGCCGCAGATCGGGAAGAAGCTTGCCGCCACGTGGTCGCCCGGTTGAAGGCTGCGCACTCCCGGTCCGACTTGGAGGACGATCCCCCCGCCCTCATGTCCTCCGACGATCGGGAAGAGGCCCGCCCGCTCGGGTGCCTCCGGAGATCTCTGGCTGTCGCCGATATCGCTTCCACGCAAGTGCTGGTCGGAATGGCAGAGGCCCGCCGCCTCCCACTTAACCAGGACTTCCTGTTCCCTGGGCGGGTCCAGATCGATTTCCTCGATCTGCCAATCCTGTCCACGGCCGAAGAGGACAGCTGCGTGCGTCTTCATGTCGACACCCCCTAAGCGGTCGCGACCCGATCTGAGCCGTTCGCACAGTGTGCCACCGATCAGCGAGAAAGGACAGGACGGAACCCAATTGCGCGTCATCCATTTCCTAATCCCGTTCGATCGCCCTGCGCGGAATCATAGAGTGACACCTGCCACGAGATCAGGTGCTGGGCAGCGGCTCTCCCCATCGATTGAGGTAGGAGACGTCGCCGATCGGTTGGCGGACTGCTGGCTTGAAGTCCGTCCCGCTGTAGTAGGCAACCGGTAGGAGACATGCTTGCACATAGCCTTCGGGGATTCCGAGTAACCCCGCCGCCTCGTCGCGACGATAGAGGTGCGCCGTCGTGATCACCGAGCCGAGGCCGCGGCTGCGAAGTGCGAGAAGAAAGCTCCAGACCGCCGGATAGATCGACGGGGGCCAGCCAGCTGCGCCGCCGACATCTCGCGTGCATGGAACGACGAGGACGGGCACTTCCGCCAGGTGGTCCATGAGGTAGTGGGCGGATGCCAGCACTCGTCGTTGCTGGGGGGTGGGGGGAAGCTCGGGCTCGGTCCGAACGACCTGCGGCGGTGGACTGCGATACAGCTCTGCCAGTGCGTTCCTGGTGGACTGATCGGTGACAACGAGCCATCGCCAGAACTGGGCATTGCTCCCCGTTGGGGCCTGAATGGCGAGCTCGAGGCACTCCTCAACGACTTCAAGGGGTACCGTTCTCGAAGGGTCGAGACGCCTGCGGACGGCTCGGGTCGTCGTGAGGAGGCGATCCACCGTATCCAGGTCGAATCCACTGATCGGGTGCTTGCTCACTCAGATCACGTGTGCCGATGCGTTGCCGGCGAAGTCCACTTTGATGAGCCGGTCGGTGAAACGCCAGGTCCCCCCGACCTTCTCGAACGTGTCCGTGTATTGCCCGGAGAGGATGATTTCGATGGTCCGGAGAAGCTCGGCGTTCTGGAGGACCGTCCAATAGCAATGGGCAGAAGCCGTGCTCCCGCCCGGATCCAGGTTCACCGTCAGGTTCGTGAGCAGATGCTTGGTACGGGGAGTGCCCTCGTGAGTCTTCAGCTTCTCATAGACCGGCCCCACCTCTTTGCTGCCGCGCAATACTGGGCCGTCCGGATCTGACCGCCAAGTCGAATGCTCGAACAGTGCTGCCACAGCATCAATTTCGCCACCGTCGAGCAAGAGCGCATAGGAATGCACCAGCGCGGTGATCGCACTCTCGTCGGACATGCAGTGCATCTCTCCTCTCGGATTCTCTCCGGCAGGCTACGTCTTTCGGAGAGTAACACGCCGTTTCTTTGGGTGGAATGGCGATACTCAACGATGATCGGCGGTTGCACCTTGTAGTCGGGAGGGCCCACATGGGCGAACGACGCGCCGGTGTGTGGTCACCTCACGGTTCGAAAGAATGTCCGCAGATCGTCAACGAACAAATCGGGCTGCTCCATGGCGGCAAAGTGTCCACCGCGGGGCATGCTGGTCCAGTGGGTGACGTTGTATTGACGCTCAACCCACGAGCGGGGCCATCGCAAGATCTCTTTGGGGTAGCGGGCCACGCCAGTCGGGACGCTGATAAAGGGGATGTCCTCGCTAAGCGCACCACCGTGCATGGTTTCCCAGTACAACCGCGCGGCCGACGCACTCGTCTGTGTCGCCCAGTACACCATGACGTTGGTGATGAGCTGATCTTTGGTGAACACGGTTTCGGGATCTCCCCCACAATCGCTCCAAGTTCGGAACTTTTCTACGATCCACGCCAAAAGGCCCGCGGGGGAGTCGTTGAGCCCGACCCCCAACGTCTGGGGCTTGGTCCCTTGCTCATTCGCATATGCCGATTCCTCCCTCTGGAATTGTTGCATTGCGGCCAGGTCGGATTGCTCTTCGTCGCTCAGGGGGCCAGGGTCTTGGGGTGGCCTCCCGATTGGCATGTTCAGATGGAGCGCGACGCAATGCTCGGGGTCGTACACGCCCATGCGGGTCGTGACCTGCGCCCCCCAGTCCCCACCCTGGGCTCCGTATCGTGCGTAGCCGAGCCGGCTCATGAGCTCGGTGAATCCATGTGCGATGCGTCGGATATCCCAACCTTGCGTTCGGGGAGGTTCGGAGAACCCATATCCAGGGAGGGAAGGCACAATCACATGGAACGAGTCATGAGATTGGGCTCCATGTGCATCGGGTGCGCTGAGGGGCGGGATGACGTCGAGGAATTCGACGATGGACCCGGGCCAACCATGTGCGAGGAGGAGCGGCAGAGCTTCGGGGTTTGGGGATCGAGAATGAAGGAAATGGATCGACTGCCCGTCGATAGTGGTTCGGAAGTGGTCGAACTGGTTCAGTCGTTCCTCTTGGGCTCGCCAGTCGTATGCCTGGACCCAGTAGTCGACCAGCTCGCGCAGATAGTCCATCGGTATCCCGTAGTCCCATCCGGTCCCCTCGATCTGATCGGGGAACCGGGTCCTGGCCAGGCGATCCTGCAGGTCGTCGAGCAGCGAATCGTCAACGCGGATCTCAAACTGCTCGATCGACTCAGTCATGGGAACCACCCTTTCGCCTGGTGGGCATCACCAAGCCGCCCGTTGTCCGTGACTGCGCCGACGACATGCGGCGAAGTTGCCGTGCGCCTAGGCGCTCGCGAGTCGAATGGCAGTCGTCGGACAATTCTTCAAAGCCAAGGCAACCTGCTCCTCGTTGCCTGCCATATCGCCGCGGACGAAAGCAATACCGTCCTCATCCAACTGGAAGACATCGGGGGCCCAATAGACACAGTTCCCCGAACCCATACATGCCTCACGGTCGACGACTGGGTTCCCCGCATGTACTGCCGTGTCTGCCGGTGTGATTTCATCGACCACGGGTTGAGGCTAGCACCCGAAATTCGCAGCACCCGATATTCGCGACACCCGTGGTCAAAAGATCGGCGACGCGCTGGTCGAAGTGGACTACCCGCACGGCGACTCGACGTGGCCAGATACCCAGGCTGTGATTGACCGCGTGTGGGGTGCCCTACCAGTGGACGACCTTCGCAAAATGACGCATACGAACGCGGCCAACCTCTACCGCTGGCCCTTGCCGCATGAGACCCGTCCGTGAGAGCCGGCGTGCGTCCGAGTGTCTCGCAATCACTCCTTCGGTCGGTTCCTGGGCAACCCCAGACGACCTTCGGCGATGATCTCCCGTTGGATCTCGCTGGCGCCTCCGTAGATAGTGCCGACCACCGTCGAACGGAAGTAATGCTCGAGCTCGCCTTCTAGCGGCGCAGCGGCCACGCCGGGCTGCAGCACGCCTGCAGACCCGAGCATGTCGACCAGTTCACTGTAGTGACGTTGGTCTGCTTCGCTGAAGAACAGCTTGGCCATCGAACCTTCGACGCCTGGCAGCTCGCCGATGTCGTTCATCCAGCGCACCCGCATCGCGAACAGACGAGCCACCTCATCGTCGATCGCGATGCGTGCCAACCGCTCTTTGGTCCGCGGGTCGTCATAGTAGGTGCCCCCGTCAGACCGATCCGTGGACATGGCCCACACCGCCACGCGCTCGGCCAGGGTTGGGCCCTTCGATCCCCGCCCGCCTCCGCGCTCATAGACCAGAGCAACCCGCATCACCCGCCACCCCTCGTCGACCGCCCCGATGCGCATGGCGTCTGAAATGCGCACGTCCGCGTAGAACGTCGCGTTCGTGCGCTGGCCACCCAGGGTGTAGATCGGCTGCAGCTCGAAGCCGTCTGCATCCGTGGGGACGAGAAACATGGTCAAGCCCTTATGCTTCGGCACGTCCAGATTCGTACGGGCCAGTACGAAGACGTGTGAGCACGACTGCGCCGTGCTGGTGAACATCTTCTGGCCAGTGATGACCCATTCATCACCGTCGCGCACGGCGCGGGTCTTGGCCGCTGCGACGTCTGAGCCGGAGTCCGGTTCCGAGTATCCAAGGGCGATCAGGACCTCCCCCCTGAGGGCGTCGGCGATGATGCTTTCTTTTTGATTCTCGGTCCCGACCTGTCTTATCGTCCGGATGACCATATTGGTGGTGGCCCATCCGTCTGCGTACAACCCCATATCCGATATGGCATCGAGCACGGCCCGGGCGAAGCCAGGGTCAGTAGTGGAGCCGCCGTACTCGACCGGCCAGCCGGCTCCGAGGATCCCATCTTTGGCCAATTGGGTGTGGAGCTCGGGCGTGTGGTGGGTGCCGGATGTGTACTGTTCCCAAGCCCATTCGGTCCGGACGTGCCTTTCCACCCACTGCCGGGCCGCCGCTCGGTGTTCTGCCAGATTGTCGACCGTCGTGAACTCCATCAGCGCTCCTCGTGTTCAAACAAACGGGCGGCGAGTGACTGGTATCCGTCCCTCGGATCGCCGTTAGCGAGGGGCCAAGCCTTGGCTCGGCGAAAGTAGAGCTGAATGTCGTACTCGAGCGTGTAGCCGTAGCCACCGTGGAGGTGCAGGCTGTCGGCAGCCACGCGAAAGGCTGCCTCTGTACTGAAGAGAAATGCCATCTCCGCCAACGCCCCGGCATTTGTCAGACCCTGCTCAGCGGCCCATCCGGCCTCATAGGTGAGCAGGCGCGCTCCCTCAATAGATGTGACCCCATCGGCCAATCGGTGCTGGACCGTCTGGAACCACGCGATCAGCACGCCGAAGGCGCGCCGCTGCTGGACATACTCGGCGCCCTTTTCCAGTGCGGTCTGGGCCAAGCCGACCATGGCCCCGGCCATGAGCAACTGCCACTCGTGACGCGCGATTTCATATGCCGCCACGGCTTCGGGGCCCGTGGCAACGACGTCACGTTCATCGACCCCGGCGCCCCGATCGGCCAGGGGGGCCGTCCCGAGGTTGGCGGGCACTTCGAGGGGCGACCGCGGGCCCGCGGCCGATCGAAAGACAATCACCTCGTTCGCGTCGCACGCGAGCACGGCGTCGGCCACGGCTCCGCCCGGTACGAGTCTGGCCATCCCTTCCACCAAGGGCCGGATTGCAAGGCTGAAGAGGGCCTCGCCGGCGACCGAGCGAGCCAGGAGCTGTTTCGCCAAGTCGGAGCTCTCGGACGTTGCTAAGCGGGCCAGTAGGTTGTTGGCGACCATGGATTCGATGAGGGGTGCCGGTGGTATCCACTTTCCGAATTCCTCGGCGGTGAGCACCAAGTCAAGCGGGGATGCTCCGCCACCCCCCAGGTCTTCCGGCACGCCCATCGTCGGGAGGCCCATGGCTGAGATCCCGCTCCACAGCTCCGCGTCGAAGCCGCTGGGCTCGGCCGCCCGCACGCGCTCGACCGTCGATTCTTTTGAGAAGAAACTAGCGAGACTCTCCCGAAGGTCTTGCTGCTCGTCGCTATACGAAAGGTCCATTTGCGTCCTCCGACGGGAGCGTACCGTATGGAGAACTCTTCGAGGAAGCCCGAA
>Ga0302180_10000340_pt1 | contig 38576 bp, 33 predicted proteins | sample I_Palsa_E3_2_FD_200575 | JGI IMG/M metagenome (GOLD analysis project Ga0302180, IMG submission 200575) | Peat permafrost microbial communities from Stordalen Mire near Abisko, Sweden - I_Palsa_E3_2 | ecosystem: Environmental > Terrestrial > Soil > Palsa > Peat permafrost | place: Sweden...
GATCGAAGTGCCCGAGGTACGGTTCTCAATTCTAAATCTCGTCTCTAACAACCCAGGAATGCTTTGGGACCTGACGCACACGCAGCGGGTGCTCGGCTTTTTTCCTCAGGACGGCTTCACTCCTGATCTGTCGCCAGAGGATCTTGCCGAAGAGGAAGTAGCCCGGCGCGCACGCCTGGTGCCCGGACAGTGGCTCGATCAGAGTTTCCGACCTCTGTCTTTCTGAGATCGCCAAGATCGCACCGGTTCACCAATAGTCGAAGGCCAGCTCATGCGCATCGCAATCGGCCAGTTTTTTCAGGAAACCAACACTTTCTCTCCGACGCCGACCACTGTCGAAACATTTCGGTCCGTCTATCTGCGGCGGGGTGAGGAACTGCTCTCTGCGTTTGGCAGCTCACGGGTAGAGGTTCCCGCATTTCTTGCTGTGCTCAGGCGAGCTGGGGTTGACCCGGTCCCACTAGTCGCAGCCAATGCACTTGCCGGCGGCGCTCTGACCCGAGCGGCATTCGAAAGCATAATGCGCGAACTTGAGGCCCGAATCGCCTCCGCGGGCAAGCTGGACGCGGTATTACTGGCATTGCATGGCGCGATGTGCGTTGAGGATGAGCCGGACGCAGAGTCCGAAATAATCGAGCGAATCTCCAGAGCGCTACCCCCCGCCACCCCAATTGGAGTGACCCTTGATCTGCACGGTCATGTCACTCAGCGGATGCTGAAGCCGAACGTCGTCTATGTCGGCTACCGGGAGTACCCGCACATCGACATGTACGAAACCGGAACGCGTGTCGCCGAGACAATGCTCCAGGCGCTGGCCGGCCACGCGCACCCGCGCATGGTGCTCGTGAAACTCCCCATGATAGTGAGTCCGTCGAAAGCCCGTACCGGAGACGAGCCTCTTCGCAGCATTCTGGCGGTGGCGCGCGAGATGGAGGCGGCCGGCGAGATCCTGCATGCCTCACTGTTCCCCGTGCAACCGTGGCTGGATATACCCGATCTCGGTTTCGCCGTGCTGGTCTGTGCGAACGGCGATGCTGCGGCCGCGCAGCGAGCCGCCGACCGACTGGCGAGCCTAGCCTGGGAGCGACGACAACAGTTCGACCCCAACCTGGTGAGCCTCCAGGAAGCCATCGAGACTGGGCTCAATGGCGAAGGCATCACGGTCGTTGCGGACTCCGGTGACGCACCGAGCGGTGGCGCGGCCGCCGACAACGTGAGTGTCCTGGGTGCTCTACGCGTCGCGGGCGCCGACCGAGCCGGCCGCCTTAGCTACCTGACGCTCTGTGACGCTGAAGCGGCGACGGCGTGTGCGAGATCCGGAATCGGGGCAACTCTAACTATAGATGTCGGGCACAAGGTTTCACGCAACGACGGACAGCCAATACGAATCACCTGCCGCGTGCACGCCCTAAGCGACGGGAGCTTTGTGATGCTCGGCGCCGGGGCGCAGGGAACCCGAATGGAGCAAGGACTCACGGCGGTAGTCTCGATCGGTGCCATTCGGCTGGTCATCCGTTCGCTGCCCGCGATGGAATGGGACACCGGAATTTACACGGCTTTTGGACTGCGGTTGGAGGAAGCGGCATTGGTCTTCGTCAAATCGCCATCGCACTTCCGTGTCGCCTTCGCCCCCTACGCCCGTCGTATCCTATACGCGGACACACCGGGGCCAACCTGCCCCAACATGCGTCGACTAGTCTTTCACCATGTGACGCGGCCCCTCTACCCGCTCGACGACGCGCAGTGGCCGATTCGGACGTGAGGCTTTTGCGCTCGGGCGCGATAGGCCCCAAGAAGCGGGGTGTCCTGGACGCGCAGCGCCATATCCAGTACTTATCATCGATGGTCGCGGACGTTACGGGCGACGCGCCGGGAAAGCTGCGAGGATTGGGCAACGACCAAGCACCGCCGCTGGTATCGGGAAGACGCAACACCTCATCACTCGTGATTGATAACACCACACCGACCGGACCTCCGGACGCTGGCCTGCCGTCTGCCGCAGCGGCGAACGGCTGTCGTTTACGTCTGGTTTCGTTGTTGCTACCAACTATGAGAACGTCCTACCAAAACTGCTTATCACGCCAGCCACCTGAGCTTGGTAACGGCGAACGGGGTGGTGCCTAGTGAAGATCATTGCGATCGAGACCATCCGGCTGGAGGAGTTTCCAAACCTACTCTGGACCCGTATCTTCACCGACCAAGACTGCACGGGCATCGGTGAGACCTTTTACGGCGCCCAAGCCGTAGAAGCACACATCCACGAAACGCTCGCGCCGATCCTGCTGGGCGCGGATCCGCTGCGCATCGAACATCTCAATGCGGCGATGACGGCACTACCGGTCGCTCAGGCATCGACCGGCGTCGAGTATCGCGCCGCTTCCGCGCTCGACATAGCATTGTGGGACTTGTTCGGCAAGCACTGCGGACAGCCCGTGTACCAGATGCTCGGTGGACGCTGCTTCGATCGCCTCCGCGTCTACAACACGTGCGCCGGTTATAGGTACGTGCGCTCCGGCGACTTCCGGGCTTTGGCGAACTGGAGCCCGAACCACGCGGCGGGTCCGTATGAGGATCTCGACGCCTTTACCAACCGCGCCGACGCGCTCGCCGAGAGCCTGCTCGAAAGCGGGATCGGCGCGATGAAGATCTGGCCGTTCGACACCGTCGCGCGAGAGACGGGCGGTCGTCACATCACCAGCGCGCAACTCAGACAGTGTCTCGAACCCTTTGAGAAGATCCGCAAGGCGGTCGGGGATAGGATGGAGATTATGGTCGAGTTCCATAGCCTTTGGAACCTGCCGACTGCCCTTCGGATTGCTCACGAGCTCGAAGCGTATAAACCGCTTTGGTTTGAGGACCCGATTGTGATGAACTCACCGCAGGCGCTCGCCGAGTACGCGCGTGCGACAAATGTGTGGGTATGCGCAAGCGAAACGCTGGGAAGTCGCTGGGCGTATAAGGAATACCTCGATCGCGATGCGATTCACGTGGCCATGGTCGACCTCTCCTGGACGGGGGGTCTTACAGAGGGCCGCAAGATAGCCAGCATGGCGGCGACTTACCATCGGCCGTTTGCTCCCCACGATTGCATCGGCCCGATAAGCTTTGCAGCGGCAGTGCACATGGCATTCAGTCAACCAAATACCTTGATTCAGGAGACCGTGCGCGCATTCTATACCGGTTACTACCGCGAACTCGTAACCGTCGTACCGCAAGTGATCGATGGTTTTATCAGCCCGATCGAAGAGCCTGGCTTAGGTACCGAACTGCTGCCGGAAGTTTTTCAACGGAGCGATTTGCGGCGACGTCGTACAGAGTTGTAACGGCGCGGAGCTGGCGATCACTATTCAGGTAGAGTGAATCACCAGACAGGCGCCGTTGGCGGTCTGTGCTACGCATTGAGAATGCCCAACTGGCCCTGAGCCACGACTGGCGCGATGCGTACTCGAAAGTCGCCGAGACGCAGCAGCGACTCTATAACAGCCGGGACGCTAAGGAAGGGGTTCGGTCCTATCGGACGGCGTCGCTACAGGTTCTGTGCTCGGCGGGTCGGTCATGGTGCCGCGTTCCCGCTTCCACATCGACGATCACGCCAGCCCGAACATCAATTAGGTAGTTCGTCGAGTAGGCGAAGAAGGCACGGCCTCGCGGAGCGCACGTCCACTCTGCCGCTGGATCGGTGATCGAGATGTTCCTGCGCATCGTTTGCGGGCACCCGTCGACGTCTATGCCCTCAAGGTACTCGCGCACTGTGCGACTCGCCTGCGTAGGATCGAAAGCACGCTCGTCAATGGCTGCAGCGGGGATAGCTTGTCCCCGGGCGGCATCCGCTCGTGCTGCGAAGGGCTTGCTGAGTCAATGACGGTGCCGGGGCACTCCCACTATCTGCGCCAGACGCTGGTATTTGACGGCCGGTTCGAGCACCGCACCGGTTTGCAGCTGGCCGACGATATTGCGCTGCAGCTCCTGCCAAGGCGTCTGGTTCTCTGGGTAGTGGTAGCCGCCGGCAGCCTGCAGCGCCTGCCGGCGCCGCCCCAACTCATCCTCGGGCACGAGCATATTCGCGTTACCGCGACGCAGATCGATGCGAATCCGATCGCCCGTTCGCAGCAACGCAAGGCCCCCGCCTGCGGCTGCCTCCGGCGAGGGGTTCAGGATCGAGGGAGAGCCTGAAGTACCCGACTGTCTGCCGTCGCCGATGCAGGGCAGCCCGTGAATGCCGGCCTCGATTAGCGCCACTGGCGGCTGCATGTTGACCACATCTGCAGCTCCCGGGTAGCCGATCGGACCGGCGCCTCGAATCACGAGCAACGTGCACGCGTCGATCGACAGCGCGGGATTGTCGATGTTGGCGTGGTAATCCTCTGGGCCATCGAACACCACCGCGCGGCCTTCAAAGGCGTGCGGATCGGCGGGGTTGGACAGATACCGCGAGCGGAACGAATCCGAGATGACGCTGGTCTTGAGGATCGCCGAGTCGAACAAATTGCCGCGCAGCACCCGAAAACCTGCGGCGACCATGAGCGGCTGCTCGAAACGGCGGATAACGTGCTCATCGCTGCTGCGCGCCTCACGGCAGTTGTCGCCGATCGAGCGTCCGTTGGCGGTGAGCGCCTGATCGAAGATCAGGCCGTGGCGCAACAGCTCTCCCACGACGGCGGGCACGCCGCCGGCGCGGTAGTAGTCCTCCCCCAGATACTCGCCGGCGGGCTGCAGATTCACCAGCAGCGGAATGTCGTGACCATGGGTCTGCCAGTCGTCGATCGAGAGTTCAACGCCGATGTGACGCGCGAGCGCATTGAGGTGTATAGGTGCATTCGACGACCCGCCGATCGCCGAATTGACGCGGATGGCGTTGAGAAACGCTTCGCGCGTCAGAATGTCCGACGGCTTGCGGTCCGCGTGCACCATCTCGACGATCTGCTTGCCGGTCAGGTAGGCGCATTCCTGCCGATCGCGGTATGGCGCCGGAATGGCGGCCGAGCCCGGCAGCGACATACCGAGTGCCTCGGCGAGCGAGTTCATTGTCGTCGCCGTGCCCATCGTGTTGCAGAAGCCGGTCGAGCGCGTCGCGGCCGTTACCATGCGCATGAAGCCGCGGCGATCGATGTCACCGGTGGCCAGCAATTGGCGCGCCTTCCAGAGGATTGTCCCCGAGCCGGCGCGTTTACCCTCGTACCAGCCGTTGAGCATCGGCCCCACCGAGAGTGCGATCGCAGGAATGTTTACCGTGGCCGCAGCCATCAGGCACGCCGGCATGGTCTTGTCGCAGCCGATGGTCAGCACCACGCCGTCCAGCGGATAGCCAAACAGCAGTTCGACCAGGCCCAGATAGGCGAGATTGCGATCCAGGCCGGCCGTCGGCCGTTTGCCAGTCTCCTGGATCGGATGCACCGGAAACTCGATCGGAATGCCGCCCGCCTCGCGAATGCCATCTCTGACGCGCTCGGCAAGCACCAGGTGATGCCTGTTGCAGGGGGCCATGTCGCTGCCGGTCTGTGCAATGCCGATGATCGGGCGATTCGATTGCAGTTCCGCAATCGACAGCCCGAAGTTGGTATAGCGCTCCAGATACAGCGCGCTCATGTCGGCCGACGGACTGTCGAACCAGCTGCGCGAGCGCAGCCGGACAGCTCCCACCGCACCGCCTGCGTCTTCCAGACCTGAATCCTTCACTGCTTTCGACATAAAGTATTACCACCGTGTCAGCTGCGCCGAGCACCTAGAGGACCAGAACACAAATCACAGATTGCCGCCGCATTCACCGCGACAGCCCTGCTTAATTCAAAGTCGTAACGATCAACAGCAACCACGACTGTGGAAGCCGCCAGATAGCGTGCTACCGCTACCGGAATACGATCAGATCCGTTACAGTTATCTCAAATCAGAAGCTCTATCGAGGATCGGAAGCTCGTTTTGAAAAAGCCTAAAAAGCGTGAGATGCCCCGCGACGACGACTCCCGGTCGATCACCGGCACTCGCTCCATCCGAAGAACCTGCCTGGTCCTGAATGCTGTCGGCGCCACGGCGAACGCGGGCGCGTCGCTGCCACAGCTGGTAGCAGCCACTGGAATGCCAAAGAGTTCTCTGCACCGGTACTTGGAAGTGCTGGTGCAGGAAGGATTCCTGGAGCGCGATTCGCATTCAATGACATATCGCCTCGGACCGCGCTTCATGACGCTCGCCGGTGTCGAAGCGCAGCTGCTGGTGCTGCGTGCACGTCCGTTTCTGGAACGGCTGCGCGATCGCTTCGACGAGACCGTAAACCTTGGCACGCTGTCGGGCGATAACATCCTTTATGTCGACATTGTCGAGAGCGCAAAAACGATTCGGCTGGCCGCGCGCATTGGGGATCGGGACATGGTGCACTCGACCGCCCTTGGGAAAGCCATCGCAGCGCACTTGCCCGAAGGCGAGGTCCGGTCACTGCTGCAACGGACCGGGCTGCCACGAAGAACCGCCAATACCATCACGCGCGCGCCCGATTTCATGAAGCAGCTGGAACTGGTACGCGGGCACGGATTTGCGCTCGACGACCAGGAGAACGACCTTGAAGGGCGTTGCGTCGCGGTGGCTATTCCCGCGTCGCGTGTCCAATACGCCATCAGCGTCAGCGGCATCACATCCCGCTTCCCAGTCTCAAAAACGGCCGAGGCAGCGCGCGAGCTCCGCCAGGCCATCTCGGAGCTCTCCGGACAGACGCTGCCTCCGATCAAGCCTTACTCGTAAGACTGAAGCCGCACGCACAGGTCTGGTAGTCATCCAGTGCACGCTCGATGGCGCGCACTGCGACCCCTGTCGTGCGACTGCACCCCGCCCTGGAATTTGCGCCTACCAGATCAACCACCCGCCATCCACCGCCAGCGATCGACCGGTGCAGAACGACGCACCGGGCAAGGCCAGATACACGACGGCAGCACGCAGGTCATTGTCGTCGCCGACGCGCTTGACCGGAGTTCAAGCTTGTTTCGTGCAGTCTTCATTCGCTATCTGCTTGACGACCACGTTTCACTGGAAACCTGCGAGTTCCGTCGTGGAACGATCCGAACAGCTTGTCCAAGGGAATCAGCAGCGAATCGCCGTAGTTCACCTTAAAAAACTTGTGGTGCAGGTAATGAAAACCGACGGCTCCAGGTGTTGACATACACCACGCCGTTCGGCGCGACTGCCAGGTGTCGGGCGTGCCCCAAGTTGTCAGCGAAGACCGTCGCGCAAAATCCAGGTGACAGCACGATGCCGGCATTCTCCGGACAGTTCGATGTCGCCTGAGAGGAGCCGGTTGCTGCGGCGGCACGATTGACCGGACTCGAAACGACAGCCACGAGACCGAGAAGAATCGCCGACAACTGAATAAATGTGTCACGCACGCGCGCACTCCAGGGTTTCACTGCTTGGACGGCAACGGAACCGAGTACACCCGAAACGGCAACCTCGGCCCGTGATCCGTATTGCTGGCGCCAGAGAGGGATTGCAGCTGACCCTCGCTCACCCAGGCCGCTTTCCCGACTTGCGCGACTGCGGTGGGCCCGGCGAATCCGTCCTTGATTGTCTCGACGGAAAACGCATCGCCATCGATCCTTATTCGATCGAGGCGGCCCGCTCCCTCGATGATCAGGAACGAATTCCTGCCAAAGGGACGCATCGCGTCTGTCAGCATCATCTGGCGCGGCGCAGTAAGCCGGGTAACCTTGCCCGGCTTCCCCGCCTCGATTGCGATCCGAAAAATCTCCCCCGCTGAAAAGGTATCGACGTAAAGGTTCCCATCGGTCCCGAAAGCGATGCCGTCCAACCCCGCTTTGCCTGGGGCCGGCTCCCACTCGGGACTCGACACGAACACCTCGAACTGTTTCGAACCCGGCGCGAGCCTCAGGATCTGGGGGTTATGGCTATCGGTGACGAGTACCGAGCCGTCCGGGCCAACCACCATGTCGTTGCAGAGCGGATGCGTACCCGGAAGCGGTACCGTGATCTTGCCTTTGCCTGTTTTGAGATCGAAACCGGTCAGTGAGCTGGGCAGCCCGGAGCCCGGTACGATGACGCCCCTCGCCGACAGGTCGTTCGAACACGTCCACAGCGTATCCGAACGATCATCGGCATACACCCCGAAAATCGAACGGCTCCCGAACTCTCCGGGCTTGATCCACTGCTGAGCGGCGCCCGATTTCGGATTTATCCGAATCACGCCGCCTGCGCCCAGGCTCCCTACGTACAGCGTTCCGTCTCGCGATGCTGTGATGTTCTCGGGAAATACCCGATCGCCCGGCAGATCTATTGACGACGGCGAGGCAGCACTGGCAGCCACAGCCAACTCGCTGGCAGCCAGAAGCAATGCGAATTTAACTGAAGCATGTAGCACGATTAAATCTCCGCGACGTTCTACGTCTTAAGGGCGCTCCGGTACAGGAGCATTTTTTGATAAAGTGTCGCTTTGCGCTGCCAGCTCCGCTGCGCACGCGACCCCGTCAGCTCGGTGAGAGAATCAGGAAACGCAATGAATCGGCGCGCACTCATAATGGCAGCAGCGGCTCTAGCGGCGACAACCGCGGTGAAGGCAGCGCAGTCGGATGACGTGCTCGATGCGCTCGCGAAGTGCACCGAGGTGGCAGACAGAGACGCCCGTTTCAATTGTTACGAGCGCCTAGCGCCCCGGATAAGGGCCATAGCACAAAAGCCCGCACCCGAACCTCAGCCCATCGAGACTCACCCGCCTGCGATCACGGCCTATCAACCGATGGGCGGCGAGATCTTGCCGATGCAGATTGGCGTCGCCAGCTACACGGTTGCGCCCAGCGGTTCTTTCACAGTTACACTCGACAACGGTCAGGTGTGGCGGGAGCATGATCGGGACTTCGATACGCCACGCTTTGCCAAGGATAGAAAGAATATTGTCGTCATAGAGCGTGGACTCCTCGGCGGCTACGATCTGCACATCAAGGGCACAAGCACATTCTTCAAAGTCGTCCGGGTGCAGTGATTCGTCTGGGGCAGCGCGACCGAACGCAGCCCGAAATCTAAGGCGCCTTCCCAGCTTCGGCAGGCGTTTCCGGATTCGGAATATCGCGCGGCGCCTCGCGTGTGAGGAATCTCCACTTGCCGTCCTCTCGCACCAGCGCATCGTTGTAATGGCCGGCCAGCCGGGGAACCAGTTTGTTGTCGTCGGTTCGCGAGAAATTCGTCCATCTCGATGTCGCCGTGGCCCGATCCCCGTCAACGTGGATCAGGAAATTGCTCATCAGATGGAAGCTTCTGACCTTATCGGGGTCATAGGCCGGTGCGCTGCCCATAGATTTCTGGAGCATCGCCAGAATTTCTTCAGGTCCTTTTGCCGTGCCGAGGCTGCCGGTCCAGGTGCCTTCCCTGGCAAATAGTTTTGAATAGCCGACCAGATCGTGCGTATCGAGCAGGCGCCCGTATTCAACCAGGAGATCACGGATAGCCGCTTCGTCTTCGAGCTTTTGCACCCTGGATTCCAGCGCCGATTGGGCGCCCGGCGGCCGAGCTGCGAGGCTCACGGCGCTCGCGGCAATGACCACCAGCGCGCTCATGGCGAGCGCGCCACGCAGGACCCAGCTCCGTAACTTTCGCTGCGCCATGATCGGCGCCAGCGGTTCTGAATTCACTTGTCTGGGCCCTCAAGAATCCCCGGAACCTTCAATCGAATCTTATACACGGCATCGCACGCGGCGACATAGAGCGTCTTCGCGTCCATATCACCAAATGCGAGATTGGTGGCACAGATCTGCTTTTTGGGCTCGTCGCCTAGGATAGGCAGATTGATCGTGCCGAGGAATGTGCCTGCTGGCGATGTGATGCGAATGGTGCCCGGGCCCGCGCCGTTGGTCGAATAGATATTCCCGCGACTGTCGGCTCGCATGCCATCGCCGATGCCGACGCCCTCGGTGAACAGCGACCCTTCGCCGAGCGTGTCATCGGGTTTGACGACGTAACGCATCATTTTCCGGCCGGCGGACAGATAAAGAAGCTTCCCATCCGGCGAAAGCGTAATGCCGTTCGGTATGCCGCCCAACTGGGTGTCGGAGAGGAGCAGAGTCGTCTTGCCGTCCTTGATCAGCCAGATGCCATCTTGCATTTCCTTCAGCGGGCTCTTCATGGCGCCGCGCAGGCCGAAATCGTTGTCGGTCACATAAACTGCGCCATCGGCCTTGATTGAGATGTCATTCGGACTATTGAAGCGCTTGCCGTCGGCACCGCTCGAGAGCACCGTGTGCGTGCCGTCTTTTTCCAGCCGCATGACTTCCCGATCATCGTCGGCGCACCACAGAATCCGACCCTGCGGGTCCACACCCGTACAGGACGGACCGATCAGAAGCACATGTGAACGGCCGGCGCGCGTCTGCGCGCCGGCATTCGAGGGATCGTCGCCGGTATAGCCCGCCTTTTCCATGAAGACGGATACCTTATTGTCCGGCGTAATCTTGTAGAGGACGTTATCAAGCAATCCGCCGACCAGCAGAAAGCCGCTGCCCTTTCCATCGCGTACCCAGGTGGTTCCTTCATTGAGACCGAACCCGGTGGCGACCAGCTCGACCTTCGCATCCGGCGCGATCAGCGCGTCGATCCCTGGATCCGCCCGCGTGATGCTGAAGGGCTGTGGCGCGGGGGCTGGTCCGTCGCCCCGCATCCTGGGCTCAGACGCCATGCCGGGCGCAGGCTGCTGCGCCGTAGCCGGGGTCCAGTCACCTGCGATGAGAACGGCAAGTGAAACCAGACCATACATAGAATTTCTCACGGCGATCTCCCTTCGAGATAATGTCAGTTCATGCCATGCACTATTCCCATACGTCATCCTCAGAAATTGCGCCGCACCTGGACGGTGTATTCACGAGGAGGCGCGACGTTGGAAGATATATCGATCGCGGCCCCGGTGAATAACTGGTAATAGTAGAACTTGTTGGTCAGGTTTGTGATTCCTACGTTGACCTGCCATTTGCTGTCGCTGGGCACGTAGGTAACCAGGGCGTTAAAGATCGAGCGGCTCGGGAGGGTATACTCGGCCGTAGGGCGCGTTGTCGTTGACGGCTCGAACGTCTGAGCTGTCTGATAGCTCCAGTCCACGCGCGGCGATACCGCGCCGGCAGTGAAGCGGTAGGTATATTGGACCCCCCCCGCCATGTTCCACCTGGGTTGAATCAGATTCCCGGGAGCAATATAGCCTGGCTGACCGGGAGTCGTAACGCTGGATCTGAAGTTATTGTAGCCTCCATCCCAATTCACCAGTACATCATCAATCGGCCTGGCAGTAATCTCGAATTCGAATCCCTCCACCTTGGCCGGACGCGCGGAGGTGATCGACCAGGGCACCGATGCCGCATTGGCATAGCCGAAGCAGTCGGACTGTAAGGGAACCCAGGTAGCTTTACCGGGCTGGCCCAGGCACTGATAGCCGCCTTCGGCAATGAGGCGCTTGCTGTAATCGCCGTAGAACACATCCGAGTTAAAGCGCAGCCGATGATCGAAGAATTCGTTCTTTATACCGACTTCGTAGGACGTCATTACCTCAGCTGGAAGGGGAGAGAGTTGCTGGGCCGTATTCACGATGGTAGTGATGCCCGGCGGGCGTGAACCGGTGGCGATCGTAAAATAGGCCATGCTGTCTTTGGTGAACTGATAATTGGAAGAGGCCAGCCAGTCGACGCGATCTTCGGCCACCGTGAACGGTGTCGGGATCACCAGCAGGCCAGGGTGATCGAACTCATATTCCAACTTGTCACGGCTGTACCGGGCGCCCCCCGATACGCTCCACGCGTCGGTGATTTTGTATTCGGCGTGGACAAAGCCCGATTCGGTGTGCTTAAACGCAGTGTCTGTCTCGGTAAAATCATCCGCGACGAAGCCAACGAAGCCGTTCGACTCGGCCTTGGACGTCAGATAGTAGACGCCGGCGACCCAAACGAGCGAGTTATTGAACAGCGTACCGTTGAGGCGCACTTCGCCGGTTACCTGCTTCACGGGCTGAACGATGTAAGTTTCGACGTAGCCCAGGGGTGACTCGTCGCCGTTCTGCATCACCTGGTCGCTGTAATCGCTGATGGCAAAGATACCCTTCAAATGCACGTCGCTGGTGATGTTGTAGTCGACCTTGAGCGATGTGTTGAAGGCATCCATTACGCTCGAATTGGGAAAGCAAAAGCTGTTCGGGACTGGCTGATAGGGCAGCTGCTGTACGACCGCGCCCCCGAAGGATGGCCGGCAGAACGTCGAATAAGTCGAATAAGGCTTCCCCGCAGGCGCCAGGAAGCGACTGTCGTACGGGATGCCGTACAGACTGGTGATCTCATTGTTGTAGACCTGAACGAGACCGTTGCTGTTCGGATAGGGATCGGTGGTCTTGACGAGCAACTCAGGCGAATCCTCATCGTTATTCTTGGAATAGCTGACCTGATAATTGATCTCCAGGTCACTCGTTGGGACATAGCGCAACATGACCTTACCGGAACTGTCGTCCGTCCCTCCTTCGTGGCCGGTGACGCAGCCGCGCTCATATGAACCGGGCTGGCTTATGGGCAATTTGCCGGCCAGCTGCGGCGTACCCTGCAAACCCATCTCGCAAGTGAAGTCGAGAATATTGACAAAACCATCCTGATGTTCCGAGGTACCTGAAACGCGCATGTAGAGATTCGGCGCAATCGTCGTGTCGAAGGCGCCGTCGAATTGGACCTTGTTGAAAGAGCCGTACATAGCGGACAGATAGCCCGAATCGTCTCCTGTGGGCAGCTTCGAATAGATGTTAATGGAGCCACCAATGCTCGCGTTGCCCTGGAGCGTACCCTGCGGTCCGCGCAGCACGTCCACATGGTCGATATCGGTAAGGTTAATCGCCGAGCCGACCACCGTGCTGTGATAGACATCGTCAATGTATATGCCGACCGCCGGCTCCCTGGCATAGCCTGAGTCGTTTTCAACCACGCCACGCATGACGATGGTCGGAGCCCCGCCCTCATCCGCATCGCCGGGATGCGTGTAGAGGTTCGGCACCAGAGTACCCAGACTGGTCACATTGGTTACATTGGCTGCCTTCAGCTGCTCTGCGCTGACCGCGGTGACCGCGAGGGGCGTGGTCTGGAGGTTTTCTGTCTGATAGCGCGCCGTCACGACAATCTCTGCGAGTCCTTCATTCGCGGGGGCCGCCGAAGCTGAGCTGGACGGCGTTGATTCAGGAGTCGTAGGCGTCGTTTGAGCCTGCACGGCTAGCGACCACAGAAGCAAGGCGCCCGCAGCCAATGACGCCGATAGCTTCGGCGATCTTATTGGCGCCAGCCCCTTTGGCATCGCATGATTGCTAATCTCGTGGACCATGGAATTCCCCCTTGCTATCTGTCGCGTGACACCAATAAACGGCCGTCACGGTGTTGGTTAAGGCTCGCTTTTTTTCAATCGACTGACATCTGGCTTGCTGATGAGACAACTTTGGCAGCTGTCTGATGTGTTCGAATCGGCGCAAGGTTCCCACGCACAGCACAGCGCGATTCCGCTGCGTCTGGATTTCCTTGGATCACGTGCACGCGACCATTCCAACTCATGCTGCCTGAGACGTGCATGAGATCGGTGGTTACGGCAGACCTACGCGACGAGAGCCGGTGCGACCTAGCTGCAACAGGGGCGGGCTAGGATGTTCGAGGTCTCGACCACGGATTTTGGCGACGTGAGGGTCGTCACAAGCTGCGAGAGCAATTGCGGCAATTACCGTGGGCGGTCGCCGCATTGCGACCAAGGCGCTGGCTAAATGCACACTTCGTCGAACCATACTCCCCCCACGAACGCATCTCGCGCGTTCATAACTACGATTTACCGTGTCGCAGCCGCGGGACATGTACGTCAAATATCGATCAACCCCAACCAGTCTGCGGATCACCGTCCGCGCGAATTCTTATTGCCAGTAATAGTAGCAAAGGCCGATCGACATTTATCGAGTGATCAGCTTTCGCGATTCGGTCAGAATCTCCCACTGCGCCCGCGACCCTCGGCGGGCCGCGGTCTTGACGAGCCAAGCGCGATGTGATTTCGGGCGCTGTGGGCAATCCCAAAGCCGATTGCCCTGTCCCGTGAGGCACCCGCGGATGTACACGCTCGTGCGCGCATCACCACCACTAACGGGAGCGGGCGGCTGGCGCTCGAAATGAGGATTGCGGAAGGATATAGTGATGACGCACACAACGTACATCGGAGATTGCGGTGCCGCGCGTGCCATATTGCCCGCCGGACCTGGCGGAGCCCCGGGAGCTCATAGCCGCGATCCGCGCACGGCGCGGCGGTATGTTGTTGAATCTGGATCGCATGCTGCTGCACAGTCCACCATTTGCGTCCGGCTGGAATGAGATGCTGCGCGCCGTGCGCAATGATCTGTCCTTGCCTGCGCGCCAGCGGGAACTGGCAATCTGTGCAGTAGCGGCCGTCAACGGCGCAGATTACGAGCTGCATCATCACAGCCAGCCTTTTCTGGACGCCGGGGGGACGCGCGAGCAGCTGCGCGCACTCTCCAACGTGTCATTGGCGGCCGGCGATTCCGTGCGCTTCACGGAATGCGAGCGCGCCATTCTGCGCGCCACACTTGAGGTAACGCTCCACGTTCGTGTTTCGGATGATGCGTTCGCAGCCCTCAGGCAGGCTCTCGACAGCGATCGACAGATCGTGGAGCTTCTCGGCCTCGTGGCCACCTACAATATGGTGTCGCGTTTTCTCGTCGCCCTCGGCATTGAGGCGGAGTGAGCTGCGTCCGAATCAGCCACGAGTCACCGAATTCTCCAGCGTTCCGAGCCCCGCAATTGCCACGGTCACGGGTCCACCAAGCCTGTTCAGATCGATGTTCTGAACGGCCCCACCGCCGACGGCGCGCTTAATGGCCGTGCCCATGGAGACGATGTCGCCGGGCAACAGCGTCATGTAAGTCGATAGAAATTCAATGACTTCTGGAATCTTATAAAACAGGTTGGCGGTATTATCGTCCGTGATTACTTTGCCGCGGTGTGAGCAGGTGACCTGCAATGCATGCGGATCGGGAATTTCGTCCCGGGTGACCAGCCAGGGTCCCATGCAGGCAAATGTATCGCTGCCCTTGTAGCGCCCGGGGTAACTGACCCAGGTGTCCACATAGGTGATCGCGTCCGCCGACCGTTCATCGGGATGAATGGCTCGGTAGTGAAAGGTGTCTTCAGCACGCATGGTTGGCGATGTGATGTCGTTGTGGATCGTATAGCCGAAGACGTATTGATACGCGTCTGCCGCCGCGACTTTTTTGGCGCGCTTGCCGATGACCAGTGCCAGTTCCGGTTCGGGATGCACGCGACCGTAAGCGGGTTGCAGTTCGATCGCTCCCAGGTGACCCACCAAGGCGCTCGCTGGCTTGATAAAAGCAGCGGGATGCTTTGGACCTTGCATGATGCGGTCAGCGTTTGCGCTGTTGTTTAGCGCAAGGCAACAGATTTTGGAAGGTTGCTGTACCGGCGCTTTCCAGGTCACCGTGTCCAGGCCGATCACCGTGGCTCGGTCCGATGTCACGACTGGTCCATGCGCTATGTCCTGCAGGCGAGGCCAGAGTTCGGTTCCAGCCTCGATGAGCTCGAGCATTGTGCGCGGCGCCGGCACGACGTTCGCGCCGTGCAGTATCTGCTCGAGATCATACAACCGGGTCCCGTCCGGCGAGAAAACCAGCCGATCCCGGTTGTTCACGCGAACGGTTGCGAGCTTCATTGGATGTATTTCCCAAGTATCGGAGCCAACTGAGCATGGAAGCCGCTTAGCGGCCCTAAGTGTGGCGCACCTGCCAGGCAGTTACGGCGGCTGCGAGTGTGCCATGCCGAAGGCGATGCCGTATTCGAGTGCCTCGGTATAGTGATCGATGATCGGTGGTGGACCGCCCGCTGCCTGATGAGCGGCCGCAGCGGCAATCCAGGTGTGCAGCTCCAGTATGCCGATGCCCGCCTGCGCCACCAGCAGCGTTGGATCGAGGGCGTCGACCCGATCGAGCTGCGGGGAGGTGACGATCTGCAGGAACTGGCCATCGATCTCCGGATTCAGCTTCAGATCCGCCCGGGTGCGAGTACCTTGAGCGAGCATAGCCGCGCCTTCGCGATGCATGGCATCCAGGCGATACAGCCAATCCGCACTTGTCATGCTGGTGGCCAATTCGCCGTGGATCTGCCAATCCATCACTGATGCGGTACCGGTCCCAATATCCGGATAGTAACGTGTCGGATTGTGGGACATGCCGCCGGAAGCGATAAACAACACGCGCTTGCCGAGTGTGGCCGCATAACGCCCTACCGCGGCCCCGAGCAGTCGCGAGCGCCGAAAGGGTACGAAGGGCGGAGCGATGCCATTGATGAAAATGGGAATGGTTGGGTACGTATCCAGCCCTCCCAGCAATCGGTGCAGTGCCTGGGAGAATCCGTGGTCGACGGTCATTGCATAGGACGCCGCCAGGTCGACGTCGGCCAATCTCGCGGCTGCGATGCAATCCAAAGCCTCGGCCTCGGGAACGTCGAGGGCGCCGGGAAATCCGCCGATGTCTGCCGCGGCTACGCACCGTGTCCCGGCACAGAACGGCGGCATGAGACGCAGAAAAAACCCGTTGAAATGATCCGGACCAAAAATGATGACCAGCTGCGGGACCCAGGCGCGAATCTGTGCGGCTCGCGTCACAAAAAGCTGCTCTACGACGGCGTGACACTCGGGCTCCCTTGCCCAGCAATACATCAGCGGCGAGTGCGACGCGCATACCAGGGCCGAGCTCATGATCTATCCTTGGTAGTAGCAACCGGTTGCTGTGCATAGCCTACGGGTCCGGCATTGGATTCCGCGACGAATATCCGGCTGATGATCCGTTGCTGCAAGCGCCATCTGTGATCGGCGCATAGAGAATAGACATCGCTGAAATCCGCCACCAGATACGGAATTGCCGGTCTGATCGGCGGCAGCTGATCCGCGGCAAAAGTCAGGCAGACGCTCTCGCCCCGGGCGCGGTTCGGGGCTTCAATCAAGACACGCAGGCCGCTGTACAGATGGCGCGAAGTCCGCGGACGCGCCTCGAGACGTTTCGCGAAGAAGTTGCGGATGGCTGCGCGGCCCTCGCTGCGGCGCTCCCCATGCGTATAGACGGCATCCTCGGTGAATAGGTCCCCAAGCTCTTCCACCTGGTCGTGGTCCAGGCAGTAGACGAAGCTGCTATTCAGATCCTCAATAGCGATGCGAATTCTGATGCGCTCAATTTCGTCCACAACGGCATTCTCTTAGACAGGCCATTTCCGCAAGCGCCCCTGGCGATGACCGTATGCTCGGCGGCCTTCGATTCCCGCTAGGCACAGTGTAGTTCAGTTCCGGAAAGGTGCGATGTCAGCCAGTCGCCGCAACGCCTGGCGGCCGTGACTTGGCTTCCAGGGGCATCAGCCACTGGCCGCGACTTTGGTTCCGGCATCGGCGGCCAGATCCGCCGCCTTATCGGTATGCTCCCATGTGAACTCGGGCTCTGTGCGGCCGAAGTGGCCATAGGCCGCTGTCTTCTGGTAGATCGGCCGTAGCAGATCCAGCATCTGCACGATACCCTTTGGCCGCAGGTCAAAGTGCCTCTGGATCAGATCTTCGATACGTTCATTCGACAGGCGGCTCGTGCCGTAGGTGCTCACCATCAGGCTGGTCGGGCGTGCCACGCCAATCGCATAGGACACCTGCAGCAGGCACCTGCTGGCGATTCCGGCCGCCACGATGTTCTTGGCAACATACCGGGCAGCATAGGCCGCCGAACGATCCACCTTCGAGGGATCCTTGCCAGAAAAGGCGCCGCCGCCATGTGGTGCCGCGCCCCCGTAGGTGTCCACAATGATCTTGCGGCCGGTGAGGCCACAATCGCCCTGGGGCCCACCGACCACGAACCGGCCGGTCGGGTTGACCAGGTATTTGATACGCCCGGATATCATCTCTGTCGGCAGCACCGGCTTGATGATCTCCTCAATCACCGCCTCGCTTAGCGCCTTATGCTCGATATCCGGATGATGCTGCGTGGAGAGCACCACCGTGTCGATTCCACTCGGCTTGCCATCCACGTAGCGGATCGAAACCTGGCTCTTTGCGTCGGGCCGGAGGAACTTCAGTGTCCCCGCGCGGCGTAATTTGGCTTGGCGCTCCACAAGCCGATGGGCGAGGTGGATTGGCAGCGGCATCAACTCGGGCGTCTCGCTGCAGGCATAGCCGAACATCAGACCCTGATCGCCCGCTCCCTGCTCCAGATCCAGGCCCTGACCCTCGTCCACCCCTCGGGCAATGTCAGGAGATTGTTTGTCATAGGCTACAAGCACAGCGCAGCCGCGATAGTCAATGCCGTAGTCGGTGTTGTCGTAGCCGATGCGCTGGATCGTCTCACGAGCAATCGACTGGTAATCGACAGTCGCTTTGGATGTGATCTCGCCGGCCAGCACCACAAGACCGGTATTACACAGTGTCTCGGCGGCCACACGCGAGTACCTATCTTGGGCAAGGATGGCGTCCAGGATTGCGTCGGAGATCTGATCGGCCACCTTGTCCGGATGGCCTTCGGACACCGACTCCGATGTAAACAGATAGCTTCCGGACATCCTCTTACCTCTTGAATGTGATGTTGCAGCGAGTGCGTTCAGTCGTGCAAATGAAATCTGCCTGCTTGGAAATCGATGTCGAATCGCCCGGCGGCAACTTGTTTGATCCAACGCGCCGTCGTGAGACATCCGCCAAAGGCAAAGAAATGGGGCGCAACAATCCGCACACCGGCCGGTGCCGCCCTCTCCAGCAACCGCAGCAGATGCTGATCGGGATTAATGGCGAGCTCTGCGAAGCTGCCTACAGAGCTCAAATTGTGCATGACGGTGCGCAGCGACGCCCCAATTCCGCATTGCATGGCAAAGTGAATCAGCTTGGAGAGAGGTGCGGGACCTGCTATGCCCACATGCACGGGCAATCTAATGTCGTGGCGCGGCAGTTCGTGGCCCCACTCTGCTACGGCATTACGATTAAATCCAAATTGGGTGACGATGTACATCGGTACGCCGGTGCGCTCGGCAAAGGCCTGTTTGGCCTGCAACGCTTTCCACAGCAACATTGGGCCGACGGCCTTATGTCCTTCCGGATGCCCGGCCACGCCGATCCGCACCAGATCCGCGTCCTCGATTGCGCCTGACTCAAGGAGATCCAGAGTGCTGGAGAATTCCCCCATCGGCTGAGCCGCATCTCCAGCAACCATCAGAATCTGCTGTACGCCTTCTGCGCGCAGTTCTGCCAGCGCGCGGCGCAATGTCAGAGCATTGGCAATCCGCCGAGCGACAATATGCGGCGTGGCCATGAAACCCGCACGCTGGACGTCGAGCGCTGCACGCACCACATCGCTTAGCGACGCACCGGGCGTATGAGCCACATAAACCGCCGTGCCTGCAGGCAGGCACGTAGTGAGCTCCGGGAGGTGTTTCGTGTCGGCCGGAGTAAGCTCGGTCGACGCAGATCCAACAAATCGCGCGATGCTCTCTTTGAGATCGGCGGCAAAGGAAAGCTCCGCGTGTGGCGTTGGCCCGGACCTGCCCATCAGGCGCGCCGGCGCGAAACGATAAAGGTCTCATCGTTGAACCAGAGTCCTCCGTACTTGTGCAGCACTTCCCGCGTGGCATCGATGTACACGCCCGTCGTCACCACCGGGTCGAGCCGCTCATCCTCGATCTGATTCACGTAAATTGCGGCATTCCATGCCGCAAACAGCGTCGAGGTACCAATGCGATCGCCTATCTCGGACGGAAGTGTGTGCATCTCGTAGCGAAAAATACTTTTGTCATCGGACAGGGCTGTAAACTGGTAGTCGCGCGCGTCCCGTCCCAGTTCCAGCTTCAAGGCAGAGATGAGCTGATGACGATCCACCTTGAACGGGTTTTCGCCCGGCCATAGTTTCTGAATGATCTCGAGGCCAGGGTCCGCGCCGCAGGATTGGATCGCCAACAGGCGCCCGGCCGGCGCCAGACTGCGCGTCAATGGTGCCAACACTTTCTCAGCCTTGAACTTCGCCGACATCCGCGCCCGCCAGGGTTGGGAGGCGAGAATCAGGTCGTAACTTTCGAATACCTGGCCGGGTTTCGGGATGACGGCATCGAGGAGGAATTTGTGATCCTCGCGATAGATCACCAGCACTGAGGGGCGCAAGTACGTCGGATTGCCCGTCTTCGGACTGGGCTTGGTCTGCCAGCCGTGGGTGAGCATGGGTCCGAGCTCCTCGATCTGTTCGGCATACTCATGGGCTGAACCGCCTCGGAGGCGAACTTCCTGCCAGTTCAACGCCGCTGCCGATTGCAAGTCACGAGACATCAGACGCGGCGCGTCCGCGTACGTTAAATTGGTCACGACGAATACCGTGAAGGGATGCTCGAACAGCCGATCAGGCAGCTTGTCCAATCCCAACCGTACATCTTCCAGACTGATTTCCTTCGCCACCGCAAGCAACGGCACGGCCGGAAAGTGCCGGTGAGCACTGCGCATAAGTCGCGTCAGTACGGTCGCATCCCCCATGCCAGCATCGAAAATCCGCAGCGCCGGCGGCCTGGGGCGCAGGTGAGCTAGCTCGTCACCGATCCTTCGCGCAACGACCGTTTTCTCATTGCAGCTTGTAACGAAAGCGAGATACTTCTGGCGGTTGTCATAGAAACGAAATGGTGGCGACTCCACGGCCTCTTCAGGTGTTCTTTTGCCGAGTGTGCGGGCGTTCATGTCACTATTCATAGGACGCCTTGGGTGAAGTTGCCAGCGCTCCGTCATTACCTCGCGCTTCAATTCCTGCGCGGCCGCGAAGCGCCAAGTGCCGGGCGGCCTCTGCACTCAGTCGCCAGTATGAGCGTGATCCGCCTGACGTCCCGAGCCGCGCTATGCGACTGCGCTATCGCGTATGTCCATCGCTAACCCACTCGTTGTGGTGCGATACATCGAATACCGATATGCGCTCCCCGATAACCCCCGCGCGGTCCGCTTTTATTCTAGATGGAAAACATAGCACCGTTTGTGAACCCCCACAATTCATCAAACTGGGCGAACAGTTCGCGCGAATTGGTAAAGTCATTCTGCGCGATCGCGCCGCGAATCGGCTCTCGCGATGTCACCGAAGCGTTTATATTTGAACCACTGCAGACGATGCGGCCACGGGTCAAATGCGATTCGCTGTAATCGCTGCGCAGTTGCAGGTGTCTCAGGCGTATGCTGATGACGGGTGAAGTGATCGATGCCGGTAGCATAATCGGCGCGCAAGAAGCTCTCATCATTAGGCCACCATGGCGGCGAACAATTACAGGAGTCATATAATGAAGCCCCCGTATAGAGCTGATCAGGTCGGAAGTCTGCTGCGGCCCGCGGCCCTGACGTCTGCACGTGCGGGATTTCAGCGCGGAGAACTCACAGCCGCGGAGTTGCGGCGCGTCGAGGACGAAACGATTCGCGCTTTGGTTGCGCGTCAGGAGGCGATTGGGCTGCGATCGATAACGGATGGCGAGTTGCGACGCTCTTACTGGCACATCGATTTCCTGCGACAGCTCGATGGCGTAACGATTACGCAACACGAGGGGCCCAAATTCCGCGGACTCGAGGAGCAACCGCCGATCCCATCGATTACTGGACGCGTCAGCTGCGCGCGGCCCATCATGGCCGAAGATTTCGCGTACCTGAAGTCCGTGACGCGTCAGACGGCAAAATACACCATTCCTTCGCCTTCGATGCTGCATGTACGCGGCGGCCGCAAGTCAGTTTCGAGCACGGTGTATCCCGACATGGCGCAGTTCTGGGATGATGTGAGCGCGGCCTACCGGCAAGCGATTCGATATTTTGCCGATCGCGGTTGCACCTATTTGCAGCTCGACGATACTTCCTTCTCCTACTTATGCGACCCGAAAGTTCGTGACGTATGCAGGGCCAACGGCGACGATCCGGACTTGCTTCCTGAAACCTACGCGAATGCGATCAACGCCGCTCTGCGTGGGCGCCCCGCAGGGATGACGATCACGATGCACACTTGTCGTGGTAATTTCAAAAGCGCCTGGGTCGCTGAGGGTGGTTACGAGGCGGTCGCCGCCGCCATGTTCTCGGCGGACGTCGACGGGTTCTTCATGGAATTCGATTCTGCGCGCGCCGGCACATTCGAGCCGTTGCGCCTATTGCCGAAAAGCAAGAAGGTGGTGCTCGGTCTCGTCACGACAAAAATCGGGGCCATCGAGAGCGCCGACGAAATCAAGCGGAGGATCGAGGCCGCGGCGGCATTTGTTCCACTCGAGAACCTTTGCCTGTCACCGCAATGCGGATTCTCCAGCAGTCATCACGGAAATGCGCTCTCAGAGGACGAGCAGTGGCGGAAGCTCGAATTGATCGTCAAGGTAGCCGGTGAAGTCTGGGGTCAGACCTGAGCACCTTGCCTACCGAGGTGCGACGGAGCTAACGCTCCCAGGGGGGCAGTGGTTGCGTGGCTTCCTTCAGGAATGCAACCAATTCGCGCGTGACGGGCCGGTTCATCTTAATGCGCGGCACCAATACCTTAAGCCAATAGGGTGTCACCGGGAAATCTTCCAGCAACTGCACGAGTCTGCCGGCGCTGAGGTCCTCCCTGACGAGAAATCGCGGCAGGATTGTGATGCCCATGCCCATGCAGGCGGCATCCCGTACCATCCGGCTGTCGCTGGACTGCAAGCGTGCATGGACTTCCACGGTAATCGATCCTCGCGCGTGGGTAAATCCCCACGAAGTTCTGAATAGCACGGTCGTCAGGCACTGATGATCGACGAGATCGATCGGGTGTTGCGGATATTTTTTTCCATGAATGTAAGACGGCGCACACACGGTTACGAGATCGTAGCGAAATAGTGGAACATCGACGACATTCGGGTATGAAATTGGCCAGCCGGACAGAGCCATGTCGAATCCCTCCTCGAGCGGATTCAACGAACGTTCGATGACCACCAGATCCATGTCGACGTGCGGATATTTCACCTGGAAGTTGCTGAGTATCTTCCCCAGGAACATTGACGTAATCGTCGGCGGCGTCTGAATCCGCAACAGCCCCTCCACGCCCCGGTTCATATCATCTGAACCGTGGAAGATGTCGTCGCGCTCGGATATCAGGCGCACGAATCGAGGGAGGTAGCGCTCGCCGGCCGCTGTGAGTGACAGGCCGCGTGTGGATCGCGCGATCAGCCGTTCGCCCAGTTCCTTTTCAAGCTGCGAGATTCGCTTTGTAATGACCGATGGGGCGGACTTCATTTCGCGCGCCGCCGCCGAGAAGCTCCCCAGCCTGGCAACACGAATGAACGCAGAGATATTGTGTAAAGTGTCGATAATCCCCAGTCCCAGCGCTGCTGTTGCGCTTGCGCCCTGCGGGCGTCAGTTTCCCAACGCAGATATTAGAGCAAGTGGGCTTGTCGTCATGCCGCGTCCGCTGTCGGCGGTATTGACCTCCGGCTCGCGCCCCCTAATTTCTCGTTCGCGAAAGCAGATCACGCGCTTGAGGTTATTCATGCGTGATGCCGCTGCTGGTAGCATAACGTAAACTCAATGAATTCCCCCGGCGTGTCCGGGATATATTACTAACTCACTGAGTTTAATGACAAGCTGGCGGACATCCGCGCTTCCTCGATCGCAATTTCTGCTTGCGTGATGCACGCGCGAGTCCTTAGACGATAGTGCAGCAAAAGGTTTCAATCTCGCCGCATTGAAGGAAAATGACTGCGCCGGTGGATTAGCGATCGGCGCACTAATGGGGGCATTCATTATCGGCGTATGCCGTGTTGCCGAGGCGATGCAAAAAGAACGAATTGGATTTATCGGACTTGGCGTGATGGGCCTGCCCATGGCGCAGCACGTGGCTGCGGCCGGGTATCCCCTGACGGTGTACGACATCAGTGATGCCGCGGTTGCCCGCCTGCAGGCCCAGCGGCCGGACGTAGGGCTCGCGAAATCTCCTAAGGCTGTGGCTGAGATTTCAGAAATCATCATCACCATGCTGCCTTCGGGACGCGAGGTACGCGACATTGCGCTCGGACCGGAAGGTTTGCTGCAGGGCTTCAATCCGGGCAGCCTGCTGTTGGACACGTCGTCGTCCGAACCCTGGTATACACAGGAGATCGCCGCCAGCCTGAGCAAAGCAGGAGTCGCCATGGTCGACGCACCTGTTTCCGGCGCAGAAGCCGGCGCGATCGGCGCCGAGCTGGTATTCATGGTGGGCGCCGATAAGGCGTCGCTAACACGCGTGCGCCCGCTGCTGGACGTCCTCGGGAAAAAAGTCTTTCACCTGGGGGCAACCGGCGCCGGACACACGATGAAATCAATCAACAATCTGATCACGGCGGCTACATTTCTCGCGACCGCGGAAGGGCTCGTTATTGGTACTGCCTCCGGACTCGATCCGGCAATCATGACTGATGTCCTGAACCAGTCCACGGGTATGTCGTGGATCAGCCAGACGCAGATCGCGCAGCGGATCCTAAGCCGCCGCTTCGACGACCCTTTCAAGTTGGACCTCATGGTGAAGGACATCGGCATAGCGCTCAAAGTGGCCCACGATCTCAAGTTGCAGCCGGCCCTTTCGGAGGCCACGCAAACTCTATGGTGCGGCGTTCAATCCAGTCTTCCAAAAGGCAGCAGCCTGAGCGAGCTGGTGCGTGCTCTGGAGTCCAGCAGCGGAGTCAAGCTGATCTCGCAAGGTACATCCGGGGGCAACACTTAACGATTTCAAAGACAGCATGAGAATGCCGGATCATGGCTGCAATGAAATCACCGACTAGCGGCGTCTGGTCGCCGAAATTGACAGGTATATAGGCGTGGACGCATGACCGATCAGGAACCTGTCGATATCGCGGCCGTCATCGACGCCGCGCCTTTTTCGGCTCTATTGCTCTGGGTGACCTTGCTCAGTTATCTGATCATGATCATCGACGGCTTCGATCTTCAGGCCATGGCACTCGCCGCCCCGGCTGTCGCCGCATCATGGAATCTCAAACGTGAGCTGCTTGGACCCGTACTTGCGGCCAGTCTCGTGGGCATGGGATTAGGCTCGGTGGCGCTTGGATGGTTCGGCGATCGCCGGGGGAGGAAGACTTCCTTCTGCGTGTGTATCGCCATTCTCTCGCTTGGCAGTCTGATGTGCGGCTGCGCAACCTCTCTGTCGCAATTGGTACTTTTTAGGTTCATCACTGGCGTGGGTCTGGGCGGCGCGGCTCCGCTGGCAACGTCGTTGGTTGCAGAATGGATGCCTCGAAGATGGCGCAGCGTTGCCGTAGCGGTTGTAATCGCTGCCATCCCCTTGGGCGGCATGCTGGGTGCGGCCCTTTCGCAACGGATAATTCCAGCCTACGGCTGGCGATCGGTGTTTCTCCTTGGGGGCGTATTTCCGCTCGCGCTTCTCGCTGTAGCCATAGTGCAGCTTCCGGAGTCACCGCGCTATCTCGCCGGCAGGACCGATAAGCGTGCGGCTTTGGCTAGGTGTCTAAATCGCTTGGGCGACGGGCAGCGCTTCACGAGCGCCGACCGCTTCTTCGTCGCTGAGCGCGAATTGCCGGCGGCCGACGGTCTGAAGAGCCTTGTAAGTGCACCGTACCTTCGCACGACGCTGCTGCTGTGGCTTGCATTCGCGTGCAACACGCTCGCTCTGTATGGCTTTGTGAATTGGTTGCCTATCGTCCTGTCCTCGGCCGGGCAATCGCTCAGTTCGGCGTTACACGGCTCATTTCTGTTCAATTGTGGTGGCATAGTCGGCGCTATCGTGGGGTCCGTTCTGATCAGCTTCTTCGGTTCTCGTCGGGTGGGAACGAGTTTCGCATTCATAGGCTCGGTCGCGGCACTATTCATCGGTCTATCGATGGCGGCGGTTGGGCATGGCGGGGGTATGGGTGCACGCCTGTTCCCGTTGGTGGCAGTGGCAGGGGTCTGCCTCAATGGCATGCAGGTGTTCCTGTACCCGGTCGCCGCACATTCCTATCCCACGATCATTCGTGCTTCCGGCGTCGGTTGTGCATCGGGCGTTGCCCGAATCGGCGGCGTACTGAGTTCAGTGGTTGGGAGCGCGGTCTTCGCGTTGGGACTGTCTGTTGGCGATTTCTTTTTCATCCTCGCGGCGATCATCCTGGTGACGGCGGTCAGCTTTTTTGCGCTGCGGAGCCACATTCCGGGCCGCAACAGCGATCCATCGCGTGCGGCGACACCTGGCCGAGGCCGTTGGACACGTTTGCACTCCTTGGCGCGGCGCGGCGCGGGCCGCTGACATGATCATCACTAACGTGCCCCGGCGTACAAGTCATATGAATCATTGACTCGGGCAAACGGAAAACACATGAGGCGCGCTCCATGAACGACAATTCCCCGGATCAGCCAATCCGGCCCCGATCGCGAATCGACCGACGCCAGTTCATAAAGTCCGCCGGCGGCACGACAGCCCTGGCCGCCGGCATGGTCCCATTCCGCGGGTCTCAAGCCGCTTCAAAGCGTGGCTGGGACTATGAGGCCGACGTGGTCGTGGCCGGTAGCGGCGCAGCCGGCCTTGCCGGTGCGGTTACGGCGGCTTCAGAGGGCGCAAGAGTATTGGTGCTGGAGGCCGCACCGGCCCCCGGTGGCACGACCGCGCGTTCGGGCGGCGGATTCTGGATTCCAAACAACAAGTTCATGCGCGCTCGCGGGCAAACGGACGCGCGGGAAGACGCAATCCGTTACATGGCACACTACTCATTCACCCAACTCTATAACCCGAAGGATCCATACTGCGGTCTACCGGAAAATTCCTACCGCTTGATTGCCGCATTTTACGACAACGCCGCGCCGGCTATTGAACGATTTGAAGCGCTGGGGGCTCTTAAGACATTCGGCGACCTCTCGAGGTATCACGGCAAGGACGAGTACGATTACTGGGACTACGCTCCCGAAAATAAAGCGCCGCTCGGCCGGTGTATTTTTGCGGCAACCGCCGACTCCGCCGCACCGTCGGGGGGCGCCGGCCTGATCCTCCAATTGTTGGAATGGCTGAAGCAACGCAATGTGCCCCTGCTGCTCGAACATCGTGTCGTTCGACTGGTGACCAACAACAACGGCGAAGTTGTTGGCGTCGAAGCCACGACGGATCAGGGCCAGAAAGTCGTTACGGTGAAGGCGCGCAAAGCAGTGCATATCGGCACCGGAGGCTTTCTTCAGAATGAGGATCTGAAACTCAATTTCCAGCGGGCTCCCGTATTTGGCGGTTGTAGCCCTATGACCAACCAGGGGGACTTCGTCTATATGGCGACCTCAATCGGCGCCAAGCTTGGCAACATGCAGAACGGCTGGCGGTTTCAGCTAGTGCTGGATCAGGTGCTCCAGACGCCCTCCCTTGCGACCGACATGTGGCATAACCCCGGCGACGGTGCCTTCATGGTCAATAAGTTCGGCAGGCGTGTAGTGAACGAAAAGAGCAATTACAATGACCGCAGCGAGATCCACGCAGTTTATGATTGCACGAGTAATGAATGGGCAAATCTCGTTCTGTTCTTCATCTATGACGAACGGACACGCAAGCTGGCCGCCGGCCAATTTCCATTCCCGCCCATTGATACTGCCAGTCCTTACGTTCTGACGGCAGGCAGCTTTGAGGAACTCACTGCCGCGATCAGCGACCGGCTGGCGAAATTTGCACCGCGGACTGGCGGCTTCAAACTTGACGATAGTTTCCTGATCAATCTGAAGGAAACCGTGATTCGCTTTAACCGCTACGCCGACACGGGTATTGACGAGGACTTTCGTCGCGGACAGAGCAACTACGAGAGAGAATCCGCCTGGGAAACGCCGGGCAACGACAAGCCGAATAAGACGATGTATCCGCTATCCTCCAACGGTCCCTATCACGCTATTCTGACCGTTCTTGGCAGCATCGATAGTAACGGTGGCCCGGTCATTAACGCGAATGCGCAGGTGCTCTCCATGAGCGGCGCGCCGATACCGGGACTCTATGGGGCCGGAAATTGCATCGCGGCTCCATCCGGTCGCGCCTATTGGGGGGCGGGGGGAACGATCGGTCCGGCGATGGTATTTGGGTCTTTGGCGGGCATGCACGCCGTCAAACAACAGGTGAAGCACGAGGTCGCTTAAATCATGGCGTCACTCGACACCGAAGCTGCCAGTCCTGCCGCATTGGTTTATCGTGAGACTATCAGCCTTGCCGGCGGAAACTCAGGGACCCTCATCGCTTTACACGGGAACGGCGGCGATAGTCATCAGTTGAAGCCGCTGCTTCGCCGTCTCAACCTTCCGCTAACAGCTATTGCGCCCCAGGCGCCACGAACTTTGAATCCGCACGGCTATCTGCATGGCGATCGGGGCTTCGCCTGGTATTTTGCACACTCGATCGGGCATCCCGAGGCCGCCACATTTGGAGATTGCCTCTGGCAATTGGAGCAATTTATATACGATATTCATGAGCGTGAAGGGCGAGCCGGGCCTCTTTTTCTACTTGGGCATGATCAGGGGGCGGTGTTAGCGGTGACACTTGCCGGATTTGTTCCTGAATACCTTTGCGGTGTTGCCGTCATTGCCGGGTATCTGCCGAAGATTCAAGGGTGCTCCTGTTCACCTCGGCGCATGCACGACCTTCCGCTACTCTTCATTCACGATCCCGACAGCGTCGAGAGTCCAGCACAACTGGTCCGTGAGAGCGCCAAATTGTTTGCCGAGCGTGCTGCTTCGGTAGAGCTTGTCGAGATTGCCGGTGCGCATCAGAATCCATTACGCGCTGACGATCCGCTGCAAAGTTGGTTTCATCGCACCCTGCGCGTAGGCCCCGTTACGTCGTGCGCTATTCGCCCAGCTGATGCGAATTCGGGGTGATGTTCAGACTCGTGCAAAACGTAGCGCTTAAAAGAGACTACGACAGAGCCAGCGCTGAGACTGGCGTCATCGCGGACCACCAGCGTTGAAATGTCTAGCGCAGCGTGCGAAAAAAGGTACGCGACCCCCTAGACGGTCGGCGTGGATGCTTTGACTGCGGCAGCTTCAGTGCCCTTGAAGGCGCTGACCAGCTCTCGGGCCGCGCGCACCAGCAACGTGGTATCAACGCCAACGGCAACAAACAGCGCACCCAGCTCAAGATAATCGCGCGCGCGCTTGCGGTCCGTGCTCAGCACTCCCGCCGCTTTGCCGCACTGCCTGACGACCTGGATGCCTTGGGCAATAGAATCCGCGACGCGCGGGTCGTCGCCCCTACCGAGCAAGCCCATTGAGGCGGACAGATCGCCAGGCCCAAAGAACACTCCATCCACCCCCTCGACTGCGGCGATGGCAGCCAGGTTATTCAAGGCCGCGGCGGATTCCACCTGCACCACGACGCACAGTTCCTGCTCGCAGCTCTGAAGGTAACCTTCGATCTGGTTCCAGCGCGACGCGCGCGCCAGCGCGCTGCCGACTCCGCGCACGCCACGAGGCGGGTAGCGCGTCGCCGCCACCATATCGGCGGCTTGCGCGGCGGTCTCAACCATCGGGATCAGTATCGTCTGGGCGCCGATGTCCAGGTATTGCTTGATCAGCGCGGCATCGCCCGCGACTGGCCGGACGATCGGGTGCACCGGATAGGGCGCGATGGCCTGGAGCTGCCTCAGCACGCTGCGTGGGTCATTGGGCGAGTGCTCCGCATCGATCACCAGCCAGTCGAATCCAGTGCTGGCGAGCAATTCCGCGGCATATGCATCCGCCAGTCCAAACCAAAGCCCAATCTGCGGCCTGGCATCGCGCAAGCCCTGTTTGAATGAGTTCTTCGGCAACTGCATGATGCGACCTCGGCTTCAAACAAAGCGAAAGCTGACGCTGCCCAACGGCCCGTAGTCGGCGTGCAGCACATCGCCACGCAGCCCCACCGTGGGTCGGGTAAAAGAGCCGGCGAGCACGACCTGGCCCGCTTCGAGCTGCTCGTCGTAGGGTGCAATCTTGTTGGCCAGCCAGGCGACGCCGGTGGCCGGATGATTCAACACCCCAGCCGCAAGCCCGGTCTCCTCAATGACCGCATTTTTGTAGAGCAGAGCGCCGACCCAGCGGAGGTCGATCGCGTCGGGCTTGACGGGCCGGCCGCCGAGGACGATGCCGGCATTGGCGGCGAAGTCCGAAATCGTATCGAATACTTTGCGCGGCGCCTTGGTCTCGCGATCGAACTGCTCGATGCGCGCGTCGATGATCTCGAGCGCGGGTGTGACATAGGCGGTCGCCTGCAAAACATCGGTGATCGTCACGCCCGGACCCTGCAGGGGCTTCCCCAGTACGAATGCCAGCTCGACTTCCACTCGCGGCGCGATGAATCGCCCGATGGTAATGTCGCCGCCGCCGTCAAAGAACATATCGTCCATCAATGGCGCGTAGTCGGGCTCGGTGATCTGCGACGCCTGTTGCATGGCACGCGAGGTCAGGCCGATCTTACGCCCTTTGATCGTGCGGCCATCGGCCAGTTCCAATTGGACCCATTGCCGCTGAATTGCATAGCCATCCTCGATGGTCATCTGCGGATAGTCGCGGGAGAAATGACGTAATTGGGTGCGAGACTTACGCGCCTGATAGAGCTGGCGCGCCAATGTGCTCACCGTGGCCTCAGGCAACATCAGGGGCTCTTGGAGAATAACGGATGAATGTTGCCGTACTTGTCATCGAATACCTCCTGGCCTTCGTCGATCTGCAGGGTGATGCCGATATAGCGCCGGGCGAATACCGGCTCGAAGTGCGCCTTGACCGCGGCCAGTACACTCTCCCCAACGCGCCGCTGCACGGCTGCGCTGCGCCCACGCCCCATGCGGAGATTCAGATACACGAAGGCATAATCGCCCTGCCCGTCGGCTACGGCGTAATGCGCTGCCTGTAGCGCGAGCACCCGAACGCCGCCGGTAGGATAGACTTGGAGGTTGTGCTCGTCGCGCACGCTGAGCATGGCATCGGCTGCGCTGCGGCACAGCGCACTCATATTGGTCTCGGCCTCGAGATTGCCGGTATACAGGACGACCAGATGCGGCATCAGGCGTGCTCCCTGGTGCGGCCGTCAGGCGGCGATGTCCATGACGCCGATGGTGCAGCCCACGGCAAAAATCGGGATGGCTGCGTAATGTTGCACCTCACCGCGACCCCCGGCCGCGGCAGCCACGCTGATCAAGGTACGAATCTCAAAGCCCCCCTGGCCGGCGTCGCGATAGGTCGCCTCGTCGGTATATGACAGCAGCGCCTGGCGGTCGTTGCGTGCCCAGCGATCGAGAAACTCCCGATCCCAGCCCTGATTGATTTTGCCGGAGTCCGGTGTGGCCGGCCAATGCGAGATACCACCGGTGCCGATGACGGCAATGCGCTGCGGCACCATGTCGGCGGCGCGCCGCAGCGCTTCGCCCAGGGCCCAGGCTCGATGCACCGGCACCAGCGGCGGCCCCTGGCAGTTGATGTTTACCGGAATGACCGGCAGATCGTAATCCGGCGTCAGAAAGCTCAACGGGACCATGATGCCATGATCGAAGCGCCATTCCTGGGCAAAGGCCACATCGACGGTCTGCATGACCTCCCGGATCAGCTTCAGTGATAGACCGGCGTTGCCCGGAATCTGCGTACGGGCGATGCCAAGCCAGGCCGGTTCCTCAATGGGACCCTGGTAGCGGCTCGCCAAACCCATGGCAAAGCCGGGCATGTTGTTCATGAAGAAGTTGCTGAAATGCTCGGCGGCCACCACGATCAGCGCATCGGGTCGCGCCCTGACGAGCTGCTCACGCAGGCGCCGGTAGGCAGCATAAAACGGGTCGCGAAGAGCCGGATCCGCCATCTGAGCGCGTCCGGTAATGCCGGGGGCGTGGCTGCAGATGGCGGCGAACACCAGGCTCATATTCCGGCGACCTTGTCATCGATCGCGGTGGACATGGTGTAGACGCCGGCGCGCACCTGCCCGTGCTTGGCGACCCCGTCGCGCAGCGCCCGGATGTAGTCGGCCCAGGGCATGCCGAGAAAGGCCGCGTAATGCATCAGCAACTGGCCATTGGCGCCGAGCACGTAGATCAAACCGATATCCCCGCTCGCCACGGCCGCGCGTTCCTCCACGCTCAACTCGTAGCGATCCAGCAGGCCGTCGAGCCCGGAGCGGTATTGCTGCTGCACGCCCGAATCGCGATTGATGTCGAATAAAAACTTCTGCAGTTGATACAGGCTCACTCGCGAGTACTCCTGGCGGCCGGCACGGCGCGGCACCTCATACACCCCAATGCGGAATCGGGTGCGAGCCGAGGCTGACGCACACGTTCTTGGGCTCGAGGAACACCTCATAGCTCCATCTGCCGCCTTCACGCCCCGTGCCCGAGGCCTTGGTGCCGCCGAAGGGCTGGCGCAAATCGCGCACGTTCTGGCTGTTCACGAAACACATCCCGGCCTCGATCGCGGCCGCGACCCGATGGGCGCGGCCCAGATTCTCGCTCCAGACATAGCTGCTCAGGCCGTACGAAGTGTCGTTGGCCTTGGTGATCGCATCGGCCTCATCGTCAAACGGTATCAGGCACGCCACCGGACCGAAGATCTCTTCCTGCGCGATGCGCATGCGGTTGTCGACATCGGCGAACACCGTGGGCCACACATAATTGCCGTTGCGCACCGCCGAGGGTAGTTCCGCCGCGTACGACGGGCGATCGATGCCACCGCACAGCAGCGTGGCGCCCTCCTTCGGGCCGAGCTCGATATAACCACGAACCTTCGCCAGATGGTTCGGACTGATCATCGGACCGACCATGGTGCCCTCGTCGAGCGGATCTCCGACACCGATGCGCCGGGCGCGCTCGGTAAACCTGGCGACGAGATCGGCATAAACGGACTGCTGTATCAGAATGCGCGAACCCGCGGTGCAGCGCTCACCGTTATTGGAGAAGATCATGAACAGCGCGGCATCGAGCGCTCGTGGCAGGTCGGCATCCTCGAAGATAACAAACGGACTCTTGCCGCCCAATTCCATGCTGAATTTCTTCAGCCCTGCAGCCCTGACGATGCGGTTACCGGTCAGCGTCGACCCGGTGAACGAAATCGCGCGCACGTCAGGGTGCTGGCACAGCGGCTCGCCGGCGACCTGGCCGTAGCCGTGAACCACATTCAGTACGCCGGCCGGGATACCGGCCTCGAGGGCGAGCTGCCCCAGGCGCGCGGCTGTGAGAGGTGAGAGCTCGCTCATCTTCAGAACCGCCGTATTGCCGAAGGCAAGCGCCGGGGCGACCTTCCAGGTCGCGGTCATGAAAGGCACATTCCAGGGCGAGATCAGAGCGCACACGCCGACCGGATGGAACAGCGTGTAGTTCAAATGCGTGGGCGTCGGATAAGTGTGACCATCGACGCGCACACACATCTCGGCGAAGTAATGGAAGTTATCGGCCGCGCGCGGCACCAGTTGGCGGCCGGTTTGGGCAATGGGCTGCCCCGTATCCTGCGATTCCATCTTTGCGAGCTCCGCGACGTGCCTGGTGACCAGCTCGCCGAGCTTGTGCAGCAGCGCGGCGCGCTCGGCGGCCGGTGTGCCGGCCCAGGGGATGAAGGCGGCCTTGGCGGCGGCGACCGCGGCGTTGATTTCTTCCGCGCCGCCGCTGGCCACTTCGGCCAGAACCTCCTGGGTCGCAGGATTGACGGTTGCAAAGTAACTGCTGCTCCCGACCTGTTTGCCGTTGATCAGATGCTCGACTCTCATCCGGCGGATTCCTTGGCGCTCAACGGGCGAACTCGCCATCCGCGACGATTGTATTGAGCAGGCGCCCGAGGCCATCGATCTCGCAGGCGATCTCGTCCCCGACCTCGACGTTCACGACGCCCTCCGGGGTTCCGGTCAGCATCACATCGCCCGCGGACAGAGTCATGAACGCGCTCAAGTATTCGATCAGCGCGGGAATGTCAGTGATCAGATCACCCGTATTGCCTTGCTGGGTACACTTGCCGTTGACGAAAGTTCGCAGTCCGAGATTACCCGGATCCGCCACGTCCGCGGCGTCGACAAACCACGGCCCGATGGCGGTCGCGCCGTCGCGATTCTTGACGCGCATATTTGGGCGGTACCAGTTCTCCAGGTAATCGCGAATCGCGTAGTCATTGGCGATACAGTAGCCCGCGACGTGCGTCATCGCATGGGCACGTCCGATGCGCCGCGCGGTGCGCCCGATGACGACGGCGAGCTCGCACTCGAAATGCATGAACTTTGCGTCCTTGGGCCGACGCGTTCGGCCACGGTGGCCGATCAGCGTTCCCGGGCCTTTCAGGAATATCAGCGGCTCATCCTGCCTAGCCAAGGAGAGCTCCTTGACGTGGTCGGCGTAGTTCAGGCCCAAAGCGATGATCGTGCCCACCTCGAACGGCGGCAGCCAGACTACCTGATCTTCGGCGAGCTCACGGCCATCGGCGAGACGCACGCCTGCGTGGCCGTCGGCCAACTGGTGCGGCCGCGCCTCATGAATCGCGCCGGCAAAGGCGACTCGGGCGCGTTTCATGCGTCGCTGCCGACGAAGTGATTGGTGAGGCGGCCCAGCCCGTCGATCTCGATGCTCACTTCCTGGCCGGCGCGCGCCCGCGGCGCCGGGGCGGCTGCACCCACCGCTAACACGTCGCCGGCCGCCAGACTCATGAATTCGGTGACATCGCACAGCAGTTTCACTATCGGGCGGATCAATCCGGAAGTGCTGGAGGTGTGTTGCAACTGCCCATCCACATACACCTTGATATTGAGCGCATCCGGGTTTGCAATGGCTCCCCGTGCAACGACTCGCGGGCCCAGGGGACAAAAGCCGTCTCGCGCCTTGAGACGCACGGACGGGCGATAATAATCGCCGTGCGGCACGCTGACATCGTTGACGATCAGAAAGCCCGCCACATGCTCGAGCGCGCTGGCCTCATCGAGTCGGCAGGCGGCACGAGCTATGACCAGACCCAGGCAAGCGCCGACTTCCAATTCCGCAATATTCGCCGGAATGCTCACGGCCGCTCCGTTCACCGCCAGTGTGTTGCGCGGCTTCAGGTACAGGACCGGGGCCTTCGGCGCCGTCCGGTAGGGCGCCTCATCGATGGCACTCCCCAGCGCCATCAGCGCGCTGCGGTGGTTCAGCAGGGTACCGTACACGATACCAGAGAGCTGGTAGGGCGGTAGGTCTACCGGAATGGCCAGATGAGCGCCCGTTGCCAATGGCCCCCCAAGAATCGCCAATATCTGCATTCACTAATACATTAGTAATGTAGTCACTAATATGTGAGTGTGTCAAGATGTGGGGATGATTCGCCTCCTGGGCAACTTGTCGGCCCGAACACGCCCGGCCGCTGGCCGCCGCGGTCGGGGTTATTAGCGCCGGGAAATGTTATGACTGCGAAATCAGCCAGCCTCCAGCATCGCAATTTGCCGTTGCTGCTGTTGCAGGCGCGCGAGCATGTGATTTCCCACTTCCGGCCGGTCCTCCGCGCCCATAACATCACCGAACAGCAATGGCGAATCGTTCGCGTGCTGATAGAACGGGAAGCGCTGGAGCCCCGGGAAATCGGCGAGTTGTGTCGTCTTTCCAGCCCCAGCCTGGCGGGCATTCTTGCGCGTATGGAGGAACTCGGATTCGTCGTCCGCAGACGCGTCGAACATGACAATCGGCGTGTTCGGGTGTCACTGACTGCGCGCAGCCGTGCGCTGGCGGCGCGCATGGCCCCCCAAATCAATGCCACGTACCGCCATATCGAAGAGCTGATCGGATCCGACTTCTGCGAACGCTTCTATAAGGTATTGGATCAATTGGTGGCAACGCTCGAGCTGCGGTCCGCTCACGATTCGGAAAATTAGGCATACATGGACGCCCCTTGTTGACAAGCGGTTTCCTTTCAGTTTTGGTTCACAGCATATAGATTGCTGCCATAGATTCGGCCTGTGTGTCTGTGTGACCCCAAGTTGCGGGCCCTGATGGAATTAGCTGCTTGATGCCCAATCACGCTATCGGACTTTTAGTCCCCTGCTTAAAATCAGGATTAGTCAACCCCGGTCTTACCTGAGATGCCATCACTTTGAGAAACGCCGGTGCAATCGGTGGTGAGAACATTGTGCCGGAAGTTTTCTGTCGATATCGCTTCGTAAGGGTTTGTGCTTACGGCGCCCTGGAATCAACCAAATGGAAACTGGCCTGGTAATCGCGGCCATGCGTTAGAAGCGCCCACACGATCCGTGCATTCTTTGTTTGCCAGTTCGACTGGCAGCGATATTCGTCCAAGCTACTTCCGAATTACTAAGACTGTCACCGTCAATCAGCGCGTCTTCGAACGTGGAGCATATCGTCGACGCTGCTGCCCCGAGGTCCATTAGTGAACACCGCTCTGTCGGCACTCACTCCCGTTCGGCGTGAGTATTTGGCATGGGTCGCTTGGCCAATCTCGGTTGGCCTCGTCTTTTTGCTGTGCTCGATTTCCTCGCCAATCTTCGAGACCAATGACGACGTCCACTTGTCGATGATCGCCCACGGGTATGGCATCGCCAGCGGTGGATCGCCCCGACTGGTCTATTCGAACGTCCTGTGGGGGTATTTCATCCGACTAGTTCCGGAGATCTGGGGCGTGCTGGGTTACTCCCTGATCACTCTAGGAATCCTCGTCGTCGTCGGCGCCGTGGTCATCCGGAGCGTGCTCGCGACGGGAATCGGGATTGCAGGCGCGATCGCGGTACTGACGCTCGTCGTCGCGCGGGCAGTCCTGATCCCGCAGTATACGATCAATGCCGGCTTGCTGATGGTGGCGGCCGTCGTGTGCTGGCACCGATTCGACAAGCAGGGATCCGGCGGCCGTTTAGCGCTGTGCGCAGGGTGCTTGCTGGCCTACTGCAGTTTCCTGGTCCGTGGCCACGAGTTCCTGTTGGTGCTGGGCGTCGCGCTGCCGCTGCTGCCCTGGCGCTCGCTTTGGTTGCGACGTGACGCGAAAGTCGCGCTCATCCTGCTGGTGGTGGCAATCGGCGCGTCGTCCATGCTCGATCACTTCGCGTACCGGGGCGCAGAGTGGGTAGAGTTCAACAGATTCAACGCAGTCCGCATCCCATACAACGACTACGGTGCGGCAGAGCACCTCAAGGACAGACCGGAGATCCTGCGTCGCTACGGGTATACGGCCAATGACCTCGATCTGATCACGGACTGGTATTTCGAGGACCCAAGGATCGCCGACCCCGAGAAGCTGCAGTCGATGCTCCGCGAGTTGGGGCCGCTCGCCCTTCAGGCGGGCTCATTGGAAAAAGCCTGGAAGGGCGTCTCAGAGCTAGGGTCTTCCGACAAGCTGCTTCCGATCGTGCTGGCCGCCGTATTTCTCGCCGTGATACGCCCGCGCTGGCGCATATTCGGGGTGTGGAGCCTGTGTCTCGGGGCACTATTTACGCTCGGTCTTTTGGGGCGCCCCGGTGTCACGCGTGTCTATGTCCCGCTGGTCGGACTGCTGCTGCTCGCACCGTTTCTGGACGATGGCGCAGTGCTCCTGGATTGCACCAAGGTTCGTCGCTGGACGATTATCGGCGTCGTCCTCGTCGCGTCTTTCTTCAACGGGCAGGCCGTCCTCGGGAACTCGCGAGGGCTGCGGAGCTGGTCCGAGGATGTCCGAGCCGGGCTCCGGCACTTCCCCAGCGATGGGGTCGTCGTATGGGGCGGTAATTTTCCCTACGAGGCAGTGTATCCGGTCCTCGGCTCGTCCCCGAACTTTAGGAACTTGCACCTGTACCTGCTCGACGACTTCACGCTGGCACCATATTCGGTTGCGACGGCCGCGCGGAAAAGTGGGCACGGATTCCTAGATCAGCTCGTCGGTGAGCGCGGCGTACCGGTGGTAGTGAACGACTACGGTGCGGCGCTCCTCGAGACCTATTGTCGCGATAACCTCCACGGGATCTTCGATGTCCTGGTGAACCGCAACTACGGCCAAGTATGGGTCACGACTTTCCGGTGCCGGGTCGATTGACATGCCACCGCTCGAGGTAGACAGATCACCTTTCGCCTCGACGTACCAGCGGCCGCGAGCGGCCGCGAGTTCGTGCAGGCTCACGTAGCCAAGTTTCGGAACGAGAGCGCATGTGCTTTAGGGTCGCTGGCCCTGCTGCAGGACAGCGGAAGTGCATTAACCATCGCGTCATGTATGTTGATTGCAAGAGAAAGCGAACAGTTTGTAAAAGTAACTATCTTTCTGACCATATGCCGCACGCACTCGATATGACGCTCATACTCCGCTTGCTCAGCCGCATGCGAGCTGAGTTGGCCAGTGAATTCTTACTGGCTATACGTCGAGGCCTAAATCTATGAATGAGTCAAAGAGCGCTTCTGCCAGCCAACATGGCAGCACTACCCATACCGCAGCTACGAAGAACGTCGTCGATACGGCGATTGCAGCGGGCAATTTCACCACGCTGGTCGCTGGTATCAAAACAGCGGGTCTAACCGACAAGCTGACGGGAAAAGACCAGTTCACGATCTTTGCGCCCACCGACGAAGCGTTCAAAAAGCTCCCGTCTGGCGCACTCGAGGCACTGCTCAAAGACTCCGCGAAGCTCAAGGCCGTTTTGAGCTATCACGTGGTCACGGGCCATGTCTGGGCTAAGGACATAAAGTCAGGAG
>Ga0302180_10000347_pt1 | contig 38133 bp, 33 predicted proteins | sample I_Palsa_E3_2_FD_200575 | JGI IMG/M metagenome (GOLD analysis project Ga0302180, IMG submission 200575) | Peat permafrost microbial communities from Stordalen Mire near Abisko, Sweden - I_Palsa_E3_2 | ecosystem: Environmental > Terrestrial > Soil > Palsa > Peat permafrost | place: Sweden...
CTGGGCCGAAAGGAAACTCGAATCTACGCCGGCGATAAACAGCAGCACGGCGACACACCGCACGATGCGAGGGAATTTCATGGTGAACGTAATCTCGAATAAACTTTCTAACTCAAAATCGGCAACGCCCGAATCCTCTTCCTGGTCGCCGCATAAATCGCGTTGCACAACGCGGGCGCCAGCGGCGGCACAGATGGTTCTCCAATTCCCGTCGGCGCCTCCGCACTGGGCACAGCATAGACCTCCACCACCGGAGCCTCTTCCATGCGCAGCGGCGCGTAGTCATCGAAATTTCCCTGCACTACGCGTCCTTTCTCGATCGTAATCCTGGCCCGCAGCGCATTCGACAACCCGTAGATCACTCCGCCCGGAATCTGCTGCTCCACAATGCTGGGATTCACCACCTGCCCGCAATCCACCGCCGCGACTACTCGATGAACTCGCGGCGTGTCATTCTCCATGCTGATCTCTACCACTTCCGCCATGTAGGAAGAAAAACATCCGAAGCACGCGATCCCGCGAAAGCGTCCCGCCGGCAAAAAATTCTTCCATCCCGCCTTGTCGGCCGCCAACTGCAGAACGCCGCGCATCCGCGCCGTGTGCCAGGTTGTCGTGAAGTATTGTATATCCTGATCTTTTGCCAGCATGTGCAGTCGATACTCCAGCGGATCTTTCCCCGCCGCTGCTGCCAGTTCATCGATAAAGCTTTCGCTGGCAAACCCCACCTGCAGAGCATAGACGGATCGCATCCAGCCCAGCGGCACCGCAGTTTCGGCGATCACACTTTCGATCAAGACATTTGGCGGCCCATACACGAACGCCGCCTCATCGGGAAGATCCGGGTCGACTCCGCCCGGCACAGGGAAACCCTTCTGCCCGCTGATCGACGGCGCAATAATCCGATGGGTAAATGCCACCGGCCAGCCCGCTCCATCCACCACCGCGCTCAGCTGATGCAGGCTCGCGGGACGGTAAGTCGAAAACCGCATGTCGTCCTCGCGCGTCCAGATCACTTTTACCGGACTATTGATCGCCTTCGATACCAGAGCTGCTTCCACCGCGTAGTCGTGCTCCAGCCGCCGCCCAAACCCTCCTCCCATCAGCGTCACGTTCACCTTCACCTGATCCGGATCCAGTCCCACGGCTTGCGCCACCGAATCCCGGCAATCCTGTGGAACCTGCGTCGGAGCCCATAACTCGCACGTTGTTCCTGAGTAATGCGCCGTGCAGTTGCCCGGCTCCATGGGCGCGTGCGCCATGAAGGGCAACTGATATTCCGCGGAAATCCGCCGCCCCGTGGCTTTCGCCACATCGCCGGCCGAATACAGACTCGCTCCCTTCTTCGACGCCGCCTGCTTCAGCGACTGCATTACCGCCGCGGTATTCAAATTCTTATTCGGACCATCATCCCAACTCACGTTCAGCAGGCGGCGCCCTTCCATCGCGCCCCAAACACTGTGGGCGACGACTGCCACGGCCGCGTCGCCGATCTTGCCTACGAAACTCACGCCAGCAATCTTCTTCGATTCCCTATCATCGAAACTCGCGACCTTCCCGCCAATCGTCGGACATCGCGACAACACGGCGTACTTCATCCCCGGCATATGGAAGTCGATGCCGAAAACCGCTTCGCCCTTCACCTTCCCTGGTGTGTCCACGCGCGGCAATCGCTGCCCTACGATCTTGTAATCCTTGCTTTGCTTCAGCGGCACGTCGGTTGGGATCGGCAACGTCGAAGCCCTCGCCGCGAGCTCGCCATAGGTGAGCCGCCGCTTGGATGCGCCATGCAATATGCCGCCCTCCTGCGCTGCACAGCTCGAACGCGGCACACCCCACGTCAGCGCGGCCGCAGAAATCAGCATTTCTCGCGCCGCCGCTCCCGCTTTCCGCATTGGATCCCAAGTCGTGCGCACGCTCGCGCTGCCGCCCGTGGTCTGGTCTCCGTAGAGCGTGCTTGCTCCCGCCTGCTCGATCTCAATCTGCTTCCAGTCCGCTTCCAGTTCTTCCGCCAGAATCATGGGCAATGCGGTGCGCACGCCCTGTCCCATCTCCGAGCGCGCCACCACAATCGTGATCTTATTGTCCGGCGTGATCCGCAAGTATGCGTTCGGCGAGAAGGCTTTCTTGCTCGCTCGTTCCCCGTGGGGCAGGTAAAATCCCACCACCAGGCCTGCTCCCGCGGCAACTCCAGCAGCAACGAACTCACGCCGACTCAGTGGGCTCATCGCGCACCTTCCGTGGCCACAGCGCCCGCTCCAGCCGCCCGGTGAATCGCCTTGCGAATCCGTTCATACGTCCCGCAGCGGCACAGGTTGCCGTTCATCGCCTGCGTGATCTGCTCGTCGTTCGGAGTCGGCGTCTTTGCCAGCAGCGCCGCCGCCGTCATAATCTGTCCCGTCTGGCAATAACCGCATTGTGGAACTTCTTCCGCAATCCATGCCTGCTGCAATGCATGCAGCCCGTTCGCGCCCAGACCCTCAATAGTGACGATGGTTTTTCCCGCGACCTGCGCAACCGGCGTGGAGCACGAGCGAATCGCCGACCCCTCCACGTGCACCGTGCAAGCCCCGCAGAGCCCAGCGCCACAGCCGAATTTCGTTCCCGTAAGCGCCAGCGTGTCTCGCAACACCCAGAGCAACGGAGTCTCCGGCGGGACGCTTACTTTTTTCTCGCTACCGTTAACCCGCAACGTAAAGTCAGCCATAGGTTTTCCCGAGCGTTAAATTGCAACCTGGACAATCATCCTACTCAACCAGCAAGAAAAGTGGAATGGGCGCACGCGGGATAACTCCGAGCTGAAGGGTTACGCGGCCGGTGCCGATGAGATGAGAATACAGATGCGCTCGACCTGCGAAGTTGGCAGGGGAGGGCCATCTCACCTGTTTAAGCGGGGGAAATCAGAATTGGAACCTCACGATCAGCCCGCATCCGGTCGCGTTCAAGGCATGATCGACGCGCGTCGCCGCCCCCGGTTCAAGATCGATGTCGAGATCAGCATTAATTCCCGGACGTGCGGCTTGCTGACCGGCCATACTGGGGACATCAGCGAATCCGGAATCGCAGCCATGCTGAGAATTGAGGTTCCCTTTTGGGTCAGGTCGTCGAGTTGAGCTTCACCCTTCCATTCGGCGCGGTGACGATCTATGAGATGGTCCGTCAAAGGAACGCTTTTCGCTACGGATTCCAGTTCCTTGACTCAACCGCCGCGTCTAAAGTGATCCAGGACACCTGTCGCCATTTTGCCGACTGAGATCTCGACCGGTGAGCTTTAGAATTTCAGATACCCTCGGACTAGCGCCCGGCCGCTCGACTCACTTCTTCCTGCAGGCGTTTGCCAATCTCCCTGGCGAATGCCTGAAACGCAGGAATCTCAAACAGCCGTGATCCAATTTCTTCCTGAGATAGATTCTGCGCATGCACCGCGCTAGTCCCATCCCGCAGCGCCGTGTGCAGCTTGGCTGCCGTCGCCGTGTCAAAGCTTTCCGAGACGATGACGCTGTTATCTTCCCAATGCTCCACAATCACTGGACCCTCTTCGGTCGTAATCTGCGCGATCGAGACCGGACAACTCGTTCCCGAGCAGGCCTGTACCGTCTGCAGGGTCGCGCTGCGATAGCGCTGCGAAACTGCGTCCGCATAGAAGTGGGCAAACCGTTCGGCCGCTTGCGGCGTCTTCCACCGCGAAACGTACAACAGCGCCAAGTCCGCCGTACTGGCCGAGACATCGGCCACCACTTTGTCCTTCCGCCGGTAGGTCACGTATGCTCCGCCCTGCCAACCTGACGAGAGGTCATCCGCGATCTTTCTTCCGCCATATTGTTTCAGCAGCGCCCGCACATCCAGTTCACCAATGCCACCTGAATCGTAGACGTCATACTGATCGCTCAGCACCTCCCGCATGTCCGGGATGCGCACCGGGGGCAGCTTTTCGCCATGAATATAAGTCTCCGGCTGCAGCACCTCGTGTGTGTTCCGCGGCGGACGTGCGAACGCCCCCGCAAACGCCATCTTCTTTCCGCCCTGATGCAATAACTCCCCTTCAAAAATCAAGCCTCCCTGATAGGCAAACGTCCCAGCCTCACGCAGGATCATCGGTGCATCGTGCATGAGTTGAGAATCAATCGCCCCCTTCACCGCCGGTTCTTCCATCTGGTAGATCAGCCCAGGCGTGTCCTCCAGGCTGCGCCCCACGGGCTTGAGCAGGTAATCGACGTACACCACCATGGCCTGGCCTTCCACCACGGCCTTGCGTGCCAGGGCACTGTCATCAGTGGGGACCTTCGCATCGCTCTCCGCCGCCTTGGTTCCGGCTTTCATCCACTTCGCCAGGTCGTAGTTCTGGTCCTGCAGAGCGTGCGTCAGTTCATGCGCCAGAATCGGTTCCTGGCGGTCAGGAGGCACCCAGTTCAGCATCGAGATCGTTTTCGTCTCGTCGTCGTAATAAGCCGCAATTTCCTGGCCCGTGGACTTCACCAGAAATTCCTTCAGATTGAAATCCCGCGGGATGAAGCCGAGCTTCTTCATGCTCAGCTCTTCCTGCGCAAATCTTTTCGTGAATTCTTCTTTCGCCAATTGCCCGGTTGCATATTTTTCTACATCGGCCTTGCTCACAAGTCTTCGCTTTACCGCCGCGTGCTTTGGCATGCCGGTGTCCTCCGCGGCGAAAGCGAAGATCCTGTCCACGGACTCGAACAGCTTCTTTGTGTCCGCGTCCGTCATCTTGACTTCGTTGGTGGTGTCCTTGCGGAGCTTGCGAGCCGTGTCGCCCAGACTCTGCCCCGAATCCGCATCCTGGCCGCAAGCCGGGATTGCAAAGCATGTCAGAAAGCAAGCCGCGAAGAATCCGCATTGCCGCCGAAAGATCTTCATTAGCCCTCACTTAAGGACGAGGATGCACTCTCCTCGATTCTGATTGAGCGAGGGCCGCAACTCACGGCAAAAGTAGGGGATTGGCCTTACGAAGGTAAGCGAAAGAGGGTTACGTGATTGCTAGCGGACAGCTCTGCGCCGAGGGGTTTACTTCAGTTCCGCCAGCTTCTGTGTCGCCAGTTGTCCGGCATCGGTACTGGGATTGTCTTTCTTGATTTGCTCGTAGAGGCGCTTGGCATCCAGCGGCTGGTTGCTGGCCTGGTACAGTTCCGCCAGTTGCAACTGGGCGGTCACTTTGCTCACTGAGGCCGTGGGCTTGCTGATGAGCTCCCGGTAGAGCGAAATGGCATCCTTGGTGCGGCTGGTGTTGCCGTACAGGCTCGCCAGCGCCAGCTTGGCCACCGATGCCAGCTCTTTGTTGCCGGTTGAAACTACCGCCTGGAAGTCTTTTTCCGCGTTGGCATTGTCGCCGGCGGTTGCTGACGTCACGCCCAAAAAGTAGCGTGACATGTCAGCCGTGCGCGTGTGGGGATATTTGTCCAGGATACCTTGGAACTGTTTTCCGGCGGTTTCAGCGCGTTCTTTGGCGGAGGCATAACTGGGCGTATCCGGCTGCGCCGGCACCCCGGCGGGACGAATCGGGGCCTCCAGGGTCCGGACCGCCTGCGACAAGTCAAAGCTTGCCTTCTCATCCTGCGCGCTCAGGTAATACCATCCCCCTACGACGGCGGCCACGACCACCGCTACGGCGAGGACGGCGATGGCTAGAGTGTTTCTGTGCTCCACACTCCAGTGAGCGGTCTTTTCGGCAGCTCCAATGGTGACCCGGCTGAATGCGTCCTGTTTCAGTTGATGGCGTGTCTCTGCGCGCACGACTACCTTCCAATCTCAGTCTCGTGAGTCTATGTCGATGACTCTCTGTTGGTGGGGCAAACCACTAGTCTATCAGCCGGAAAACGGCACCGTCAAAGCCGCATGAGCCTAGCGCGGAGCTTCTTCCAGCAAGCCCTGCTCGAGTTTCTCCTGGCACTCGATGCAGTGCCGCGTCCAGGGCACAGCTTCCAGGCGCTTAGCGTTGATCTCTTTGCCGCAGTGGATGCACTCGCCGAAGCTGCCTTCGCGGATGCGCGCCAGCGCTCTCTCCACCATTTGCAGGAGTAGCCGCTCGTTGTTGCTCTGGCTGAACAGGAACTCCTTGGTGTAGGAACTGGCGGCGCGGTCGGCGATGTCCTGGGCGGTGTCTTCGTCGGCCGAGCGGCCGTCGGCTTGGGTGCGGGAGACCGTGCGGCGCAAATCCTGCTGCCGCGTCTCAAGCCGCTTCTTGAATGCTTCTAACTTCTTCTTATCCATAGTCTCACTTCTGAAATTCAGCGACGGCTCCCCGGAGCCGTCCCGATGATAAGGGCCAAACGAAAATGATAAGCGCGGCAAATGAGATGCGTCAACCATGGGCTGCGGTGCTAATTCTTGTGCGAGGTTGTTGGATGGCTGTCGTCGTGTCGTGGCGGGTTACGACCGAGCGGCCGAGCCGGCTGCGACGAATCAGAGAAAAGCGATACACAAAACCGGCCTTCAGAATGCCCTGCAAGGATGACACATTGGTCGCGCCGCTGAAAATCCAGCACGGTCTTCCTTCGCGCTGCAGCTTCGCCGCCGCCAGGCGAATGGCAGTCGCGTAGTAGCCACGCCCGCGAAGCGCGGCGGGCGTCCAACAGTCGAAGATCATGGCGGCGCCAGAAGAAGACGGCTCGATGCTGTGGTCGATCTCCGCCAAGCGAAAGCCGTCATAGTTGTCGATCCACAAAAAATGGATCGGCCGACCCTCTTCGTCCTGGAGTAGAAAACCTGAGGGCCCGTGGTTCTTCATGCGTCTGGCGCAACGCATCAGGTAGCGAAGCGTGGCCGCGTCGCCAGCGTTGCTGATCGACGCCTCCACCAGATGCTCCCAGGCTAGCGGCAGTAGCTGAAACGGCGGATCTTCCGCCGACTGAACTTCAGCACTTTCAAACAGCAGCACCTCGTCTTGCGAGGCAACGGACCTTACGGCCCTACGAATTGTGTATTGAGCCGTCGCCACAGCACCCATCTCCCGGATGCGGCCTGCCACCGCCTGGTAACTCGCTCTTGCTCCGCGAAGTTTGTTCCCGAACTGCGGAAAGCGTGCTGCCGTGCTGCTCAGCATCTGGCGCCCAACACTGGCAGCGTGCCTTCGCAAGCCGCGAGACAGGTGAACATAGCGCGTCTGCCGGCTGTTGTTGGCAAATCGCTCCTTGTAAGCCTCATCTCCCAGGCCAAGGTCCAGCCATTGCAGCGATGCGTCTCTGGCGCCTTCTTCCACCAAAAGACGAAGCAGACACGCTCCCGGCGATACGTGCGCGTACTCCATCTGGAAGGTTGGCAAATACCAGAACCAGCTGCCTCCAAATCGGAAGCCGTAGTTCCAGGCAACGGGATGCCCGTCGATCTCCAACTGGCTGATTTTCAGCCATCCGGATTGAGAAAGCAGATCGCTGAGTTGGCGCAGAAACGTACGACGCTCGGGGCCGACCAGCGGGCTAACCCTGTCGCTGGCGAGAAAACGTGAAATCTGGGCCGAGACGATCGACTCCAGGCTCACCCCGATCTGCTCCGGTTCGGTGAGATGGATTACCTTCACTGCACCGAGCGTCGTGAGCCTCTTCAGCGCGCGTTTCTCGCGGCCTTTGCCGGCCAGCGTTCGAAGAATCGTTTCGCGTTGCTCTTCGCCGCCCAGTTGGACTACGCCTACGTTATAGGAGGGCCGCGACGTGACATAAAATCTGTGCGATCCCGCTACGCCGGGAAGCTCCTCCAGTGTGGCTGAATTCGAGGGAACATTGGCCAGAACCAGGTCACTGAGACCGAACTTCTTGATCTCTTCCAGAAGCGCAAGGATCACCGCTTTGCGATTCGCCGGCGCGCTCACGATGTCGCAGTAATCCGCCGTGCTGGAGGTCAGGAAGAAAGCCGCCCGAGGCGACTTGGGATCGACGGCCAGCGCCGCCACTCCAGCGAGCCGTTCGAAATCGTAGACGAGAAAAAGCAGGGGAGATAAATGCTTCTGGAAGCCGCGGCTGGCGGCCAATGCCCACTGGTAGGTGAAAAACACCTCCGGATTCTCCATGGTCAGCACCAGGCTGTTCCAAGCCTCGCTGAGATCGGGATCTTCCGGGATTTCTCTTAAGACGGTTACGCGCACAGGTTTCTATACACAGACTTTCATGAAGGAGACTACAGATTCGTGTAAGGATGCCGCATTCTGGCCAGAGGCGCAAGGGACCACAGACTCTAGCCCGCAACCGCGCGCTGCAGGCGGTTGTGCACGCCACTCAGGTGGGCTGTGAACTCGGGCAGAGTCATATCCAACGTCACGTGAGTTCGCAAGAGAGCGAAGGGATTCGACTGCTCCCCCCTCCAGTGTTCAACATTGAGGAATGCACATGAAAACCCGGCCGCTCGAGCCAGCCGAAACTCTCGCTCTCCCATGGTGGCAGGATTGCCGAATGGATAAGCGAACGCCCACACCGGCTTTCCCAAAACCCTCTCCAGTTCGGTTTTGCTTCCTTGAATCTCCCAGCGTGCTTCCTCGTCGCTGCACAGAGACAAGACGGGATGGGTCAGCGTATGTGCTCCGACGCTCATTCCTGCCTCAGCCAACCGCTTCAGCTCGGCAATGTTCAAGAGCCGCCATCGCCTCGCGGAGCGAGACTCATAACGAAAACCCTGCGGCAGGCCGCAATGATTGCGGACGCGGCGCATCCAATCGGCTCGTGTTCCCGCGTCCAGCTGCGAGGCGCTGCGCAGTGTTCTCCACCACTGGGCTTGAAGGCTCTCTGCGAGTGCGGAGTCCGCGCCCGCTTCCGTGAGCAGATGCAAGTCTGACCCACTGAGCGGCTTAATGCGCATCAGGTGATAAAGCTCCTCGTACCAGAGCATCCCCGGGTCATCGCCGCACGAGGCTGCAGTCACAAAGAAAAGGCACGCGACGCTCTCGCTTCGCAGCACCGGAAGCATGTCGGTCAGGTTGTTCACCAGGCCGTCGTCGCAGGTCAACAGAATCGCGCGCGCCGGAAGCCGCTTGCCTTGCTCAATCCAGGCTCGAAAGTCCTCTGGGTGAATAACATGATAGTGAGCCTTCAGGAATTGCAGCTGCTGGCGAAAGGCCTCTGGTTGTACCAGGTTCCCATCGAGAAACGTGTCATCGGCCGAATAGTCATCAGGAACAACGCCGTGATAGTTCACCACGGCATAGCCGCCCGGTGGTGGAACGCGAGCCAGCCATCCGCTGTGATGCAAAGCCGGATAGATCGCGCGCTTGAGGAGTGGACTAACGAGACGCATTTCGTTGGAGAGCCGGACTCATTGTAACAACCTATGGATTAAATGCCCTGCTAGAGGCTCCCTCGCATCAAATGCTTTCACTGTCGAGGCAGCGGCTCCTTCATGTTGGTCAGCGCATAGGCCATGACCGCCATGGCCGCGGCGTTTTCGCGGAGTTCGGAGGGGATAACTTTATCGAGGGTGTCGGCAGCGGTGTGATGATAGTTGAAATAGGTGCGGTCGTCCTGCATCACGCCGAAAGCGGGCACTCCGGCATTCGACATGGCTTCGATGTCGGCGCCGGGAGGATAAGTGCTGGGCTGGAGGACAGTTGCGCCGATACTCTGCAGAACGGACTGCGCCGGGTGCAGGGCTTCGCTGGCGGCGGGTGTGATCCTGACGCCGAAACCGAGAGGATGCGCTGCGCCACTGTCGCTCTCGATGGCAGCGACGTAGTGCGGGAAATCAGTCGAGTACTCGGCAGTATAGGCTCTGCTGCCGGAGCCTCCGGTTTCTTCGTCCATCCAGGCGATGACGCGCAGGGTGCGGGCCGGGCGCAAGTGCAACCGCTGCAGGATCTCGGCAGTCTCCATGGCGATCACCACGCCAGCTCCGTCGTCGATGGCGCCCGTGCCGAGATCCCAGGAATCGAGATGTCCGGAGACGACTACGATCTGTTCGGGGTGCTCGGAGCCCTTGAGGTCGGCGATGACGTTGTAGCTGGTTTCGTCGGGGAGTTTTTGGGGTGTCAAAGTAAGCCGCATGCGAACTTTGCCTTGCGCCGCCAGATGCACGATCAGGTCCGCGTCTTCCGCAGTAACGGCCCCTGCGGGGATTCCGGCGGGAAAGCTAAATCCGGTATGCGGCAGCCGGTAATCGGCGTTGCCGACCGAGCGCACCAGGGCGGCCACCGCTCCGAGATCGGCGGCGGCTTTGGCTCCGGCTCCGCGGTAACGGACCGCGTCTCCATAGGAAGCGAATGCCATTCCGGCGGCGGCTTTCTGCTTGTCGAAGAGTTCGTTGAAGAGGACGATCTTGCCCGCGACTTTGTCGTGGCCGAGGGCTTGCAGCTCCTCGAAAGTGTCGACGGTGACTACGTCGGCGGTGAGGCCCTCGGCCGGAGTGGAAGAACTTCCACCGAGAGCCGTGAGAATAATTTTCTGGGTGGTGCCGGAAACCATTCCGGGATATTCAACCAGAGCGGCGGTCTCGGCTCCGCGAACCCAGTGCGGCACGGTCACAGGTTCGAGGCGAACTTCGAGCCCCAGCTTGCGAAGTTCGCCCTCGACGTATTCGGCGGCGGCATTCGCTTGCGGCGAGCCGGTGGGGCGCGCTCCAATATTCTCGGTAAGATGAGCCAGTTGGCGGTAAGCGTAATCGTCATTCAGCGCCGTCGCTTTGATGGCCGAGAGCTGCTGCAGAAGGAGCGGAGGGAAGTTCAGCTTCTCGGCAGCGGAAGTTTGCGGGGCAGACGCCCACGGATTGGCGGGCGGCGTCTGGGGCGGGGTCTGAGCGCTGGCGGCTACGGCCAAGATCAGCAGAATCGCCGTGAATGTTGCGATGGACATGGACAAAGTTGCGAGGCAGAAACGAAAGGCCGTTGTCATAGATTCAGGCAGTGTATCTGAGAGTAGCCAATGATAAAAGCGGCAGAGTAGCTGAGCCCAGACTAACCGAGGAAATATGATCGCGAGCCGCATCGAGTGCGGTTTGTGCTAGCGTGGGACATGGACAAAAAAGAGATCAACTCTCCCAAGTTGACGCTGAACTTCCTCGTCTGGATTGGTGGGGTATTCATGCTGCTGCTCTTCGCACTCCTGGCGCACTTTGTGTGGAGGCTCTTCTAGAGCTTTGCCGGGGCGGAAAAGCAGGGCTTGCACGAGGCGAGATGAAGATAAAATAAGGGGGCGCAGGATGTGCCCCGCGATCTGTGCAAGAAACTGCGAATTTCGCCGCCGGGGGAACAATCCCTTCTACCTTGGGCCGAGCCGACAAGGCTTGAACGGCGGTGCCTCCGGTGCTAGCCTTTACCGCTGGCTAAAGTTTGTTCGCGGAGGTTCTGTGGTATCTTTCGGGGCGGTAGTGAGTAGCGTCGCCATTCTGGCCGTGTGTGCAATCTCGGCCGCACCGCTGGCGCAGGCGCAGTTCGAAACGCGGGCCAACTTCTCCGTCAACGCGCCCGCCTTCTCACTAGTGGTCGGTGATTTCAACCGGGACGGTACTCTAGATATGGCGGAAGTGAACCTTTCGGCCGACCTAGAGGTCATGCTAGGCAATGGCGACGGTACGTTCCGGCTCGGCACTACCTACGCTCTACCGGCGAATGCATTCTATGCCGCCACCGCCAGTCTCCGAAATAACGGCATACTCGATCTCGTGGTGGGCGCCGTCAATGCCGACGACGTATACGTCCTGCTGGGCAATGGCGACGGGACTTTTCAGTCCCCTGCCCCGTACCCCACCACGGCTGCGCCCGCCGTCATTCTCCTGGGAGATTTTACCGGGGACGGGAAGATCGACGTTCTGGCCGCTGAGGAACACAACACGCAAGGGGGGTTCTGCGGCTGCGTCGAGGTACTTCCCGGCAAAGGCGACGGAACCTTCGGACCGCCGATCACCACCACGGTACCTTACGGCATCACTGGATATTCCATCGCCTCCGGCGATTTTAATAACGATGGGAAGCTCGACGTGGCGGTTGGCGGCGGTCTCAGCTCTACGAACCAAATCGACATTTTGCTGGGCAATGGTAACGGAACTTTTACGTCTGATGGTTTTTATTCGGTCGGCGGGCCGATCGGGAACATCGCTACGGGGTACTTCACTGGCAACAAGAAAAAGATCGATCTGGCCGTCACCAACGAGCTCGCGCTGGGAGTCTTGCTGGGCAATGGTAATGGCACTTTTCAATCGGCCGCGTACTATGACACGTATTTTCCCACTTGGGTGATTGCGGAGGACTTTAGCGGCGATGGCAAGACCGATCTAGCCGCATCCAACGGAGGCATTCCGCCAACCGATCCTCCAGGCGTGAGCGTGTTCAACGGCAATGGCAGCGGCACATTTCAGGCGGGCGTCTTCTACCCCGTAGGGAGCGAGGAGGGAGGCGATTTTGTTGCCGCTGGAGATTTCAACGGAGACGGCAAGCCGGACCTCGTGGTGGTGAACGAGGTGAATGGCATTATTACGACCCTGCTGAACACCGGAGTGGTCAGCTTCTCGCCTACAACGCCTGTGAATTTCAAAAAGCAAGCTGTCGGCACGACCAGCGCGCCGCAGACCGTCACCCTCACCAACACCGGCACGACCGAGCTGAAAATTCAATCAATGAAAGCCAGCGCCGCCTTCGCCATGACCTCGACCTGCGGAACAAGAGTTGCGCCGGGAGCGAACTGCACGATCAGCGCAACGTTCTCCCCGACGAAGCAAGGAGCGAAGCAAGGTACGATCAGCATCGTCGACAACGCATCGTCGAAGCCGCAGGTGATCGAACTCCTCGGCACCGGCGACTAGAGCGCGACAGAAGTAATCGAATCTTCCTTATAGCAACCCAAGCAAAAATTGTGGCCCCATTGCTGGGGCCACGTTTTCAAAGAGGCGAGTTGGCGGGTAACGTCAGGAAAGGCGATGCAAGTTGCCGCTCCGCCAGCCGGAACGGCAGTTTGGGAAACGTTTTGAAGAGAAGAGAGTGAAGGTCATTGCTTTGAGTTTGCGGCCTCTTTAGTACCCTGGAACCAAGCATTTGCCGAGCCAAAGGCGAGACGTTGCACCGGCCAGCCCTTACTTGTGTATGTTGTTGACTGATCGTGGTTTAGGTAAGAGAACGAGACAACACAGCCCGCTGGCTGGATTAGGTGGACTCAGTCAAGTGCAGAAGGATGCACATTGAATGCACGGCGATGGCTCTGAGCGGAGCCAATCCGAGCCGCCGAGTTCAATCGGCGGCTCGCAGAGGGCTGAACTAGCTGTTTCCGGCCACTGTGCGCAGCTTTCCGGGCAGGAAGTGGTAGGGAGGCCAGGGTCCGCTGATGGCCACCTGGCAGTTTTTCAACTGCTTGGTGGCTGTGCTATAGCGGTTCTGGTATTTCTCAACCGACTTGGAATCGATGAGATGGGCGATGTCGATGAGCATGCCCTGAGGAGCGACCTTCTTGCAACTCACTTCTTCTTCCAGCGGGTTAAACAGCTTGTGCACCTGCACCGAGAGGGCACGAGCCTTGGTTTGCCGCTCGCGTTCGCGAGATGCCTTGACGCGCAGCTTGGAGAGATAGTCGCCGCCGACGGTGTCGGGCAGGATGACATCGATCATGGCTTCGCGCAACGAACCGTCGGTGACGGTCAACTTGATGTGCATCTCGGACTTACCGCGAAGACGGGCGACGCTTAGACCGAAAGCGCGACGGTTGACCCGGACAGCCTGGCGCAGTGCGTCGTCGCTTTCGAAGATGGTTCCGAAACGGAACGGCAATACGGTGGAGTTACGGAAGCAGCCGCTGACCACGCGGGCATGCTCGATGACCGATTTCTGATCAAGTTGCGCAGAGTTGGGATCGTATTCGCTCACAATCACAGCAAACTCGCCGCTGGGATAGCTGAGCACTGGGGCTCCGTTCACGCCTTGGACGTTTTCAATTACAAAAGGGCGTCGCGAACGGGTGCCATTTGGGAGGGTTTGGTGCTCGGTAAGGCAGTATGCGTACCACGCCATATTGAACTCTCCGAACCGGGACGGAGGCGGACCAACCACCTCTTATGTTTTTGCACAGGGCCGAAACTGCACGTCTGGAAGTTTACTTAGCGGTACAGGGTTCCGAACTGGGAAGCTTACTTTCGTAACCCCGTAACGCATATTACTTCGGATCGAATCTAAAATGCAACTTTTTCGTTGCAGGGGGCATCTCCGGGGCTTTTCGCGGGGTAACGGCGACGAAAAGCCGTTCCGTCGACCGCAAGGTCAGCGATTGGAATTTGCCGAGGGCGATCATCATGGTATAGTATTTATACCTTTACTATACTATAGTTCAGGCTTCGGGAGCCTATGAGGTTCGAGTATGACCCCGACAAGAGCGTCGAGAACAAGCGGAAGCACGGCATCGATTTTGAGGAGGCTCAAGCGCTTTGGGAAGACCCTGCGCTGGTAGAGACTCCAGCGCGTACCAGCGACGAACCCAGATGGTTGCTAATAGGCAAGATCGACCAAAAGCACTGGTCTGCGGTAGTTACCCGGCGGGGCGAAAACATCCGTCTGATCTCCGTGAGGCGGTCGCGGGAGGAAGAGTTAAAAATTTATGAAAGCGAAGACATTTGATCGCAAGTTTGATGCCGGCGAGGAAGTCATAGAGCAACTCGATCTGGGCCAGGCGCGGCGTGTCGGTACCGGTCCGAAGCGAGTGAACGTTGATTTCCCCGCTTGGATGGTGGATTCCCTGGATCGGGAAGCGCGCCGGATAGGCGTAACGCGCCAGTCGCTCATCAAGCTATGGCTCGCCGACAGGTTGGCCCAACCAGCTTCCGCCGGAAAGCGTTAAGGGGGATTTAGTGCGTTTGTGCCCCTCTTGAAAGCAGCGCCTCAGGGGATACTTGGAAAGGCTGCGCCAAGCCCAAGAGCCGTGCAGTTTCTGGTTCCAGCCCTACGGACCAAAAACAAACACCGTACCGCCCTGAGCACTGGAACTTCCGCCCGTTACCACCGTTTGACCATCAACGCCCACGGACGCGCCGAGGGCCGCGCCAGGCTGCGGCGTCAATTTGGCGCTAAATTTCGACGTCGTTCTCCAGCCGCTGGCGGGTTTCTTGTAAACATAAACTGCATTTGTCTGCAGCCCTACGACTGCGGCGATGTCGTCCACTATCGATACGTAGCTCCCGAAGAAATTGTTTGATGTCCCATCCGAAGCAGTCAGCCTCGCGGTCTGCGTCATGTCGGTCCAGCCACTCGCCGGCTCTACGTAGATATACGCCGCGCCTTGATCTTGGTGTCCGTTCACGTAAGCAGAGAGATCTCCAGCCAAAATGGTGCTGTCGCTAATCGCCACGGACCACCCTAGCTGGCGCGAAGACGTTCCAGTCAGTTTGGCTGTTTGCGTCATGTTCGCCCATCCACCTGCAGGTTGTACGAACACATATGCCGCCCCTTGAGCGCGATTGCCGATGACAGCGTCGGGTGCTCCGGCAACGACCGTATTGCCGCTGAGAGCAATGAACTGGCCGAAATATACGCCGGGATTGTCCGAAGCGGTTAGTTTGGCTGTCTCCGTCATATCGGCCCAGCCGCCTGCTGGCTCAACAAAAACATACGCGGCGCCCTGAGAGAAATCTACACCGAGCGACCCCGCCGCAATTGTGTTACCGCTAATGGCCACGGAGTGAGCAAAGTTAAAGCCAGGAGTGCCATCCGACGCAGTTAATTCGGCGGTTTGAGTCATGTCTACCCATCCCGTGGGCGGCTTCACGAAGACATAGGCCGCACCCTCGTCTTGATTTGAGCCCACGCCGTTTTGATAAGCGCCAGCAACTATCGTATCCCCGCTTATTGCAACGGAAAGACCAAGAAAAGCAAACGCCGTCCCGTTCGACGCCGTTAACTTGGCCGTCTGCGTCATATTCCCCCAACCGGGGGCAGGTTTCACGAAGACATAAGCTGCACCCTGCACTTGATTTGCGCCGATCATGGCCTGCGGGTCTCCGGCAACCACAGTGTTGCCGCTGATAGCGACAGAAAAGCCCAAGTCGTCAATCGCACCTGCGTCCGAGGCCGTCAGTTCGGCCAACTGAATGAACGGGTCGACAACTACGGGATACCGTGCCCCCGCGTCAGCCACCCTCAGAAGCAGCAACTGCCCTCGTAACTCTAGCCACGCCTGCAGGCTCCCACCATTTGAGTCCTGAGCAGCGAGACCCGCATATCGCAGACTTTCTCGGTTGCGGCTATTCAGGCGGACACTGGTGCGTGTCGCGTCGATTACAGCGCTCAAGTCTCCTGAAAGTGCTAGAGCGATGGTCAGAGGCTGACCGTTACCTTTATCCGGCGATTTAGCAATCGTAAATCCCTGCTCAAGTCCTACCGGACCATTTATGTACCATTCGGTGAGTTCTCCCCGACGGTATTCCACTCGATTTGAACTCGCCTGGGGAGCAACAGTGCGCGCCGGCTTGATATCTTCACCGTATCCGTAGCCGCGCAAGGTCGTCGCCCAGTGCTGGGCTCCGCGGCTCACACTTACTCCTTCGGTAGTAAATCGAGTCGTCAGCGCTCCGTGAGAGCTCGCTGCCTCGAAGCCGTTGTTCGTTGGTCGTATTCGGTACTCAGCCTTGTCGCGTCCTATAGCGGCGGAGATACTCGACTGCGCCGCGGCAGGCAGGCTCGACAGTTGTGCTGGAACGGCGAGGTCCGAAGCCACCACACACAACGACGACATGCAGAACGATACGGCGACGAGAGATAAGGAAATAAGTCTCAAGGAAAACCTCCGATGGACGGCGAGTGCAAGCTAATGTCTCGGTCCGGCAAAGACGCTGCGGGGGAGTGCAGAGGCCAGCGGAGCGATTCTCATTGAAGCACCGTAGAATAGTCAATCTGAAGGATTTTGCGCCTCCCACGACCGCCTTCGGCACGGCCTTAGCTGAGGCTGCGCTACTATTCCACAGGGCAATGTGACATCTGCCCTTGTACCCGCCTGCCGATCCGTTCATCATTGCCCCGGCACAGGCGGTACATTGGTCCGCACTATCGAGAGAGGTGGCAGCCAGAAATCGCGCCACAACTCCTTTGTTTCACGTATTTTGGCCTTTAAGTTCTTTAGATCACGTATTTTGCGGGGAATTTCCTGCTAACTCGATGATTTCAATCGCGGAGAGAGGTAGGGGGAGATACCCCATTTTTCTAACTCGGTCCGTCGTTCGCCAGGGACAGCCGCAGGATTGAGCCGGGAGCGGAGAAATCTATTTTCTCTTCGCCACTGCTGCCGCCGCGGCCCGCGCCGCCCGCTCCTGCAGCGCCAACATCACGACCTGGAGCATGTCGTCCTGGGGGGCGGGCTTGCCGGTCCAGATTTCGAACTGGCGGGCGGCCTGGTGGACGAACATTTCGATGCCGGGAATGATCTGCGCACCGCGCTGTTTCGCCAGTTTCAGGAGTTGGGTTTCGCCGGGGTCATAGATCATGTCGAAAACGTAGCGGGCGTTGATTTCCTTTTCCTGCAGCGGAGTCTCGCGCGTGTTGCCCATGCCGACCGGCGTGGCGTTGACGATCACGTCGAAGGCGTACTTCTTGAGGTCGGCGCGCTTTACCGAGCGCGCATGGGCGCGGCGGGCAAGCTTCTGCGCCGGGGCGAGGCTGCGGTTCAGGATAAAGACCTCTGCTCCGCGTTCCTTGAGGCCGAAGACTGCCGCGCGGGCCGCGCCCCCCGCGCCCAGCACGAGGATCTTCGCATCCTGCAAGGTGCTCAGGCGGCGTTCGAGCGGGCGCACCACTCCGGAAGTATCGGTGTTGAAGCCGTAGAGTTTGCCGTCCTGGGCGCGAACCACGGTGTTGCATGCGCCGATCTTCGTGGTGTGAGAATCGGTGTTGTCGAGGTATGGAAGGATGGCTTCCTTGTACGGCATGGTCACGCTGAGGCCGTGGATGGGAATCTCACGCACGCAGTGCAGCAGATCCTTGAGCGTCTTGGCATGCAATGCCAGATAGACGGCGTTGACGTTCTCGCGGCGGAAGGCCGCATTCATAATGGCGGGCGAAAGCGAGTGCGCGACCGGGTCTCCGGCAACTCCGTAGACGCGCGTGGCGGCATCGACCTGTTCGATGCGGTAGACGCTGCGCAGCTCTTGCGCGGTGGCCTGGCCGGGCGCGGTTTCTTCCCCCGCGCCGACGGCGGCGAAGGTGAACACGCTGCCGGCCCGCACTCCGAGCACGCGGCTGATCAGGCCTTGTTCACCCATGCACACGCCGACCAGCGACTGGTTGTCGGCTTCACGCCCCAGAAACTGGATCATCGAAACGTTGTCGAAGAGAGTCTGAGCCGTGCTTACGACTTTGTAAAAGTCGGCGCCAAAAGCGCGCATCTTCTCCAGAGTTTCATCGAGCTTCTTGGTGCCGCGGAAGTCGTGAAACGAAAGAATTAAAGCCGAGCGGTCGCGCAGTTTCTGCAATTGCGCGGGCTTGCATTTCAGCGCCGTCTGGAGTTCGACGTCAACCAACTGGCAGCCGGCCGACGAGGCCTTCGAGAGAATGTCGAGTTGCGAAACGACGGAACCGCGAAACTTGCCTCCGCTCGTGACCCGCCGGCAAGTGGCGATCACGACGGTGCCGGGGTGGTTTTCGAGGAAATGTTTGACCTTGGGAAGCGCCAAAGCGGGTTTCGAAATGTAGTCCAACCTGAACTCCAGGAAGGAGTTATCGCGGACCAGGGCTTCGGCCTTCTCAACCAGTTCGGTGGAGTCCGATGCGGCGACGGCGACGCAGACACGCGGCAGCCGCAAGGGCAGCAGGCGGGGCGGATAACTCTTGGGGGCAGAAGTCATCGAATCAATAAGTTTGGCAAAGGTTCGGCGCGAATCTTACAGGGGTCGAATTCCAGATGCAACAGGGTATTCACAATTTGCGTGAAAAAACTGTTTCCACGCACGGACTGACACCCTCGTAACCTTGACCCCCTCTTACCCCCTTGTTACCTTCCATCTGAAGCTTTGCTTCCACGGTATTTGACTAGGGAAGGGCGCCGAGTGTGCCTGTTATCGGAGGTAACATGAAGAAAATAGGACTTTTAGTGTTGTTCGCCGCCACGGCGACGTGGGCTCAATCGGCGTCGGATTTGCCCCCGGCTGGTGCGCCTACCCCGGATGGAACGACTGCCACAACGGCTAGCTTCCCGATACAGCGGGTACAAATGCCCACCTACGCAGATATTTACTGCGCCGGTTTCATCAATCGGCAGACTTTGCCCGATGCCAACTTCGTGGCCGGAGGATTGGACACTCCTGAAACCACCAAATTCGTCAAGGACGACGTCGTCTATCTCGAGGGTAGAGGATACACGACGGGCGCAGAATATGAGATTATCCGCGCCTTGCGTGACATCAACGAGTATGAGGTGTTTCCCGGCCAAAGGAAGCTGCTGAGTGAGACCGGCCATCCTTACGAGGAAGTCGGCCGGGTCCGCATCATCGATACCCGCGGCAAGACTGCCATCGGCCACATCGAATACGCCTGTGACCCCATCAATCCAGGCGACACCGCGATTCCCTTCGCCGAGAAACCGATGGTGGCATTTCATGCGCCGGTGCGTTTTGACCGCTTCCTGCCCACTGGCAGTAAGGTCTCCGGCCGCATCGTAATGAGCAGGGACTTTGACTCGGAACTCGGTACCGGCCAGAAGATTTACATGAACGTGGGAGCGAACCAGGGTGTGAAGGTCGGCGACTATTTCCGCGCCGTGCGCACCTATGAGACGGACCTGAGAGATCCGGTGGATTCGCTGTCCTTCAAGGCTGCGCTCAGTGAAGACACGCAGGCAAAGCAGCCGTCGGTCGATCCGGGCCTGTGGGAGAAGTCCAACGGTCCGGTGATCCACGTCCGCAACCTGCCGCGCCGCGCGGTAGGCGAGATCGTCGTCATCGGAACCACGCCCACTACCTCCACGGGAATGATCGTATTCGCTATGGAAGATGTTCACGCCGGGGATAGCGTAGAACTGGACGAACAGAACCAATAACCTTCGCAAGCAGCACGCGCACACTCGAACCGGGGACGGGCAGCCGTCCCTGGTTTTGCGTTGGGCAAAGGCGAGGGCTAGCGGTCACGACTGGCTCACTCAGCGGTCTGGACTGGCCAGCAAGCGGTCTGGTTTAAGAACCGTCCGCCTATTTCACGGTGAGCCTGACTGCTTCGGTCTCAGTCAATGACGCTCCGGTAGCGGCTACGGTAATGTTGGAGCTGCCGGTAGCGGCGCCTGTTCCTTTGGCCAGAGTAAGAGTAGAGACTCCGCTTCCGGGTGAGGCTACGGTATGTGGGCTGAAGCTGGCCGTTACGCCCGTGGGCAATCCATGCACGGAGAGCGCGACGGAAGAACTGAATCCCCCCAAGGGGGCGGTAGTGAATTGCACCGTCCCCTTGGTCGTGGAGCTAACTGTTACGCCGGTCGCGCTTGCCATGAGCGAAAGGCCCGGGATGTTCACCGTAAGAGTTTCCTTCTGAGTGACGCCGCCACCGGTCGCGGTAACCGTCACCGAATAGGCCTTAGGAGCCAGTCTCAAGGCTGCCGAGAGAGTCATCGTAGTGGCTCCAGAGCCAGGGGCCGGGACCACGTTCGAAGGCGAGAAGTGCGCCGTCAAGCCGACGGGTAGTCCGGCCGCAGTGAAGGTTATGGCTGCATTGAAAGTGGAGTTCGGAAGGGTGGTGAGCGTGAGGGTTTTGGAGGTTCCTGGTGCAACGTTGGGCGACGCCGTCGAAGGCGCGATAGAAAACGTAGGAGCCGCCGCCACCTTGACGGAAATCGACTTCCGTTGCGTCACCCAACCGCCGGTCGCTGAGACCGTAGCCGTGTAGGTCCCCGCCTTGGCGCTGCTGGTTGCGGCCAGTTTGAGGACGCTCCTGCCCGATCCGAGAGCGGTAATCGTGGCTGGAGTGAAGATGCCGGAGACTCCTGTGGGCAGTCCGCTCACGGTCAACGCGATAGCCGCGTTGAACGTTGAATTCCGCCTGGTTGTGAGCGTGACCTCGTTCGAGTTCCCACCCGCCGTGATGCTGATGGAAGTTGCTCCCGCACCCAGCGCGAATGTTGGAGTCGCCTCAACCGTGACCGAGATCGACACCTGCTGCTTGGTAGAGCCGCTGGTGGCCGAGACCGTGGCGGAATAAACGCCCGGCGTGGCGCCGATGGTCGCTGTTAATTTAAGGACGCTGCCGCCCGATCCGGGGGATGGCAGACTGGCTGGAGTGAAAGCGCCTGTGACTCCGCTGGGCAATCCGGTAACGGAGAAGGCGACGGTTCCCTTAAAGCCTCCGCTGACCGCGACACTCAATGTGACGCTGTTGTTTGATCCTGGCATGACCGAGACGGAACTCGCCGAAGGCGTTACTTGAAAGCTGGGCACGATGATGCCATCACTCCAGTGGTTGACTAGGACCGAGGCGTCGACGGAGCCAAGCCCGGTGGCCTGATCGTACCCGGTTGTGGCGCTGAAGCCAGTTTGTCCGGGCACGCTGTTATTGCCGCTGGTGATGTCGTGAAAAACGGATGCGCCGCCCGTTCCCTGTTTGCTGGCGAGGGCATAGAACACGCTGTTGGCATTTCCTTGACGGGCTGTTGCGTGCTGTACCACCAGCGCCATGATGCCGGCAAACGAGGGCGAAGCCGCCGAAGTCCCGCCGACCACGTACAGTCCTCCGTTCTGATAAATGAGATAGCCGTCATGCCCCGCGGCAGTGAGGGCAACGTCAGGCACGTCACGCTTGCCGTCCGCTGGAACACCCGTACCTGCCTGCCAGGAGGGTTTTGCATAAATGCTGCTCGCACCGCCACCGGTCGCCCACAAACCGCCCCCGCCGCTTTCGTTCCAAACCACCTCCGGGATATAGCTCAGCGCCGACGACTGTGTGCCCGCAGCGTTGGAGGACGACCAATAGAGAGACGGATTCGATGTGTCGTGGAACTCCGTGCCGCCGACACACTCGCTGTAGGGAGAAGAGCACAGACCATTCACCGCGAGTCCATGGGTAGCCGATGACGCGGAGGATGCATCGCACCCGGCTGCCCCGCTATCTCCCGCGGAGACGAAGACGGTGATGCCTTGTGCGGCCGCCTGCTGCCACAGGCTGTTGATAAAACTGTTTCCTGAGGTACCGAGCGCGGCCTCGCACATGCCGAAGCTCATGCTCATCGCCGGCGCCAGATTGTGGCTCACAATGTACTGCGCGGAAAGATAAGTGCCGTCGCTGGAATTTGTGGACTTGGAGACGACAAACTGAATCGTGGCGTTCTTTGCCACGGCCCCGGACCACTCCACATCGAGATCCGCTTCCGTCTCTTCGCCGGTACTCCAGATTCCGGGGTCGGTTCCGTTGACGATGATCTGGGGATCGTTGGCGGGCAGCCCGAAGGATGTGCGGAACTGCCGCACGTCGGCGATGTTGATGTTTGAGCGTGCCACGATGGCGACAGACTGCCCGGAGCCATTGATGGACGCTTGATACAGTGGACCGAGATCGTAGATGGTGGCGAAATCTGCCGGAGCAAGGTAGTAGGAGCCCCCGCTGGTGAACTCGGGTGAGGGCAGGTGGGCTCCCGTGTGCATCGGTGCGCTGCGGAAGTCGTGCAGCGAGACGACGCCTCCTATCACTTGGGCGAAAGCCGCGGGGATTGACGGATCGGTTGTGTTGGCGTGGTGGACTTCATGGCCAATCTTGTAGGTGTGAATCCGAGTGTGGAAGGAGGATGCGACCTGCCCGGCAGTACCGCTGAATACGATGGAAAGCCGCCCCGCCGTGACCTCCTCCACCGTCATGCCGTGCCCCTGCAACCAGCCTGTGACCTGTGCCAAGTCGTCTTCGGAGACGCCGAAAATCTCGCCATATTGTTGCGGCGTAAGCCACTGATGATAGTAAGGCGACTCGGGATCGTGCTGCTCTTCCAGCAACTGGTCTAGGGTCTCTTGTTGCGTCTCGTCGGGCAGCAAAGTGAGCACCATCCGATCCATGGGGAAGTCAGCTGCGACCGCGCCGGTGTCGTACTGCGGAATGGCGAGGGGATGGCGGTTGCCATGCAAAGTTACGGTTTGTTCGTCATCCACGAAGCTGGTGATGCGGTCGTGAGGCTCCGCGAGCAGCGGATTCTGAGATTCCGCTGGAAGCTGAGCATTAGCAGGTATGTTCAGAGAAAGAAACGCACAGAGACTGGTTAAGACTAGGAATGAAATCGTGCGACTACGCATAACTGCGACGAACGGACGGTACATTCGGCCTCCGAGGCGAGATATGCCTCTAGTGCGTCATCGGCAGAAACGACGCGACACTGTAGGGATCAGCCCATCGTTCTAAGTAACCGGAGTAACCAGCTGGGGGGAACTGTCGGGAGGAAACTGAGGCGGCGAATGGGCCGGGGAATGCCGAGATCAGAAGGTTTTATCGCTGAATATTTCGGCGGTAAAGGCTTCGATGGTTGCGCCCTTTCGCCATGCGTCCAGGGGCAGGCCGGCTTTGCGGCAAGTTTGTTCGAAGAACGTGGTGCGGTTCCAAGTGTGTTCGACCGGGACCTGGGGCAGCAGCAGGCCTCGGTGGCCATGCTGGCTAATGAGCAGACCGTGGTGGCCGACTTCGATTTCTTCGGCGGGAACCGGCTGTGGGGGCGAGAGAATACTCAGCTCGATTTCGAGATAAGGAGCCTCGTCGGCAGTGACGGGGGAAAAGCGATTGTCGTCGAACGCGGCGGCACGCGCGGTTTCCGCGACGGCGCGATAGGCTGAGCAGGTGGGCAGCACATAGCCGACGCATCCGCGCAATTCTCCGCCCAAGTACAGCGTCGTAAACGCGCCACGTGGTTCGGCGAGGTGCGGAGTCGGGGGATCGAAGGGAATCTCGCGTTTCTCCAGCGCAGTGCAAATGGAATCGTGCGCCAGGCGCAGCAGCAGGGTGCGCTCTTCCGGAGAGAACTCCTGTCGGGAGACCCCTGCCGAAGCGGCGATCGGCGGCGAATTATGTCGATGGGGCGACATCGGCATCGGCCGCTCGCGGCGTCGGCTGCGGCTTCGGGCGCCGGCTGAGAATGAAAGCTCGTCGGCGTCGGCGCTTGGAGACTCGCCCGTCAATCTTGGACCAGAAAGCGGCGAAGTAATCGACGGCCGAAACCAGCGAAACGCACACCACAAACCAGATGGCGGCGTAAGCGATCCAGTGCACGGGGAAAACGAAGTTCCCGTAGACTGGCCATTCCTTCCAGCGGTGGTCGAGAATAACCGCGACCACGGAGACGATCTGCACCACCATCTTGAACTTGCCCAGTTCGCTGGCTTCGATGGTGAAACCTTCCGACGCCGCGATGGAACGCAACCCGCTCACCAGGAACTCGCGGCCAATGATGATGACGGCGATCCAGGCCGGAACCAGGCTGGGATTAAACTGCACCAGCACCACGAACGCGGCGGCGATCAGCAGTTTGTCCGCCATGGGGTCGAGCAGAATGCCCATGGTCGTGATCTGGCCACGCTTGCGCGCCAGGTAACCATCAATGCCATCGGTCATCGATGCGGCGATGAATATCGCCGATGCCAGCAATTCCTTGGCGCCGTGATCGCTGCTGAAGTGATTGCTAGACAAGATCCAAAGCAGCAGAGGAATACTGCAGATGCGGATCAACGTGATGGAGTTAGGCAGGTTCACCACAGCTCAGCAAGGTTTCCGGAAGGCGGCCGGAAGACAATTGTGATTATCCTCCACGCTGAGAGGGAACGCAATCAACGGGATGGTAGTTTGTGCACGGGAGTCCTGGGGAGGTTCCGGAGTGGAATCTGCTCGCGATTATTTTGGTGTGGCGGGAGTCGTTGCACCCGGCTTCGGCTGCTTGGCGATAATCTGATCTTTGATCTTGTCGTAAGCCGCCTGCGGAATAATTTTCTTATGCACCAGATCAAGCTTTGTGCGATAGGGACGGCCCGCAATGATTTTTTGTGAATAAGCATCGCCGATCCCGGGCAGGGCCTTGAGTTGATCGGCAGTCGCGGTGTTGATGTCGAGTTTGTCTGCGGCCGCGGCCGGCGGCGCTGCGGCTGCATAACCGTGCGCGGGCGCAACAGCGCGCAACATCAGGGACACAAGCAGCAAAGGCAATATCCGCGCGAATAGTCTCTTGGCGCGCAAGCTCATAATTTCTCCCTCCGCGAATCCTCAGCACTCCGCGCCGCAAATCCTTCGCTTTCTTAACCGGCAACTGGGTACTGACAACTGGCAACTGGTTTTATGCGTAAATCCCGCGCTGGCGGATGGTATAAGCCACGCGGTCGATCGCCAGCATGTAGGCTGCGATGCGATTGTTCACCTTGTGGGTCTCGGCATAGCGCACCACATCGCCGAATGACGAGATCATGATCTCTTCCAGTTGCTCGTTGACTACGGACTCCTTCCAGAAGTAGCCCTGGCGGTCCTGCACCCACTCGAAGTACGAAGTCGTTACGCCGCCGGCGTTGGCCAGGATGTCTGGAATCACGAACACTCCCTTGTCGGTTAAAACATCATCTGCGGCCGAGGTGGTGGGACCGTTCGCGCCCTCCGCCAGGATGCGGCACTTCACCCGGTCGACGTTGCGCGAGGTAATGACATTTTCCGTCGCAGCGGGAATCAGAATCTCGCAATCCGTGGTGAGCAACTCCGCGGCATCATACGCTTCTGCGCCCGGGAAGCCGTGCACGGTTCCGTTTTTCTGGCGATATTCGACCAAGCCGTTCAAGTCGATTCCGTTCTTGTTGTAGAGGCCGCCGCCCACTTCCGCGATACCCACAACCTTGTATCCGGCCTGGTGCATGAGTTGAGCGGCATTCGATCCCACGTTGCCGAACCCCTGCACAATTACGCGGCTGCTCTCGCGCGACAGCCCCAGCTTCTTGATCGCTTCATCGCAGACGACCATCACTCCGCGGCCGGTAGCCTCGCGGCGTCCGCGGGAGCCGCCGATATTGATGGGCTTGCCGGTTACGCACGCGGTCACGGTCTGCCGCATGTGCATGGAGTATGTATCCATCATCCATGCCATGATCTGTTCATTCGTGTTCACGTCCGGCGCGGGCACGTCTTTTTCCGGTCCGATGAATTCGATCAGCTCCGAGGTATAGCGCCTTGTCATGCGCTCGATTTCGCCCATCGACATCTTGTGCGGGTCGCAGATCACCCCGCCCTTCGCCCCGCCAAAAGGAATGTTGACCACAGCGCACTTCCAGGTCATCCAGCTGGCCAGCGCGCGCACTTCATCGAGCGTGACGTCTGGCGCATAGCGGATGCCGCCTTTGGCCGGCCCGCGCGCAATCGAGTGCTGCACGCGAAACCCGGTGAACACCTCGAGATGCCCATCATCCATCTGCACCGGAATGTAGACCGTGAGTTCGCGGTTGGGATACCGCAGAACCCGCCACAAGCCGTCGTCAAGATTGAGCTTCTGCGCAGCCAGGTCAAAACGCGCCCGCTGCGACTCCCATGGGTTGCTTTCTTTGTCGATGTGCAGTGGAGCAGTCATCGTAGTCATAAGAGTGGTCTCCGGAATGATTGCGATTCGAGGTTTTGGCCGGCGCCGGGACGAGTTCCCGGAGTAATCGGGCAAACGTTCAGAGTATATGAGCCGGGACGGCACGGAAGCAAGGCTCGGAGGGTATAGGTAGTGTCTGAAATGACACGGCGAAGGTCATGCCACAGCGTTTAAGACAGTACCCGGTATAGCAGTGGTAGTGGGCCCGACCCACTACCACAAGACGGAGTTCCAATTCAGGATGCGTTCTGTCCCAAGCTCCTTGACTGATGTCAATAAGCCTCGGTCTTATTTGATGTCCTGCCACCCTGCCCCCGAGCCAGAGCCTCCGAGGCAAACATATAGCGTATCGTTGCTTCCGCTTGAGCCAGAGGTGTTTGAGTATAAGCTTCCCGCGGTACAGGAGGAGCCTACCGTTAACGACGCGGAACCAACGCTCCAATTGGGCCAATTCGGGCTGGTGGTGAACCTCGAATATCCAGCATTTGAGACCGCTTCACCCAGGACGTATATGCCGACGTGAGCGTCGGAGACCGAAGTAGAGGATACTTCATCCCTGATGATGTCGCCCCCTGAACTTGAGTTTGTCGCGCCAATAATGCTGGCGTCCGTAACCACATTCGAGGAGCTACCGCAAGAAATGCCGGCGCATAGGTGAATGAGGTTCCCACTGCCGAAAGCCCCGCTGATGTTTAACAGAGTGTTACTTTGTGCCGAACCGTTGGCGCCAACCTGGATGCCGTCCCCGAAACCGGTAATGAAGACATCCTCAATCGAGTTGCTGGGAGAATCTACGTTCACCGCAACGCTGGGAATTGTCGTGGATAGATTCGAACACGTGAGTCCATGGATTCCTCGCGTGGGTGCGCCGATAATTTGGGCGCAGACTGTAGTGCCGGCTGGCGTGACGCCGCTGGGGTATTCGAAGCGGATATTGGTATAAGGCCCGGAGTTTTGAGCGCCCATACTTCCGCTTGCGCCTACCTGAAGGCCCGTTCCCTTTACCCGATAGAACGTTACGCGGTTCACGTAACTCAGCTCCTGGGAGTATTGGTTTTGAATGCCGATAACTCCTGCGACGTTGGCTCCGTCGATGCGCAAATCTTCAACTGCAACGTCATTGCATACGTTGCTGGTCGCCGGGCACGGAACGGGCGTGCCGCTCGATCCGCCCATCTCAATCATCGGACCGGACACGCCAGGCCCAGCTTGCAGGGTCGTAACGAACGTATCATTGGCCCCCGAGCCAACGCCAATGATTCTCGTTCTGTCAGGCAGCACCCAGGGAGTTGCGGTGGACTTTAGACCGATGGTTCCCGCCGGAAGCAAAATAACCGCGTTGGGAAATGAAGTGAAGGATTGCTGCCCGGAGGAACTGCTCCATGGGCTGTAGTTACAGGTAAGGGCTCCCGAGGACGAGCTCGAATTGCTCGTATTGATGCCACGCGCGTCGATGACCCCGGCGCCGTTGTATGGGGACAGGGTCAAAAGATACAGAGCGTAGTTTATCCTGAAGCAAACGTCATGGGTTGCGGTACTGGGGAGTACGCTGGCGTCTATGAAACTCGACGAGCCCACAATGGACGAATTTGTCGTACCGCTGTAGACGGCATTGTTTCCAGCGGCCTGAGCCGCGGCCCGATTCGGTGCCACTAACAACCAGGTCAGAAGGAGGACGGAGGTCGTACGCAGGCAGTGGGAGGCTGTAAGCTTTCTTGCGGTTTTCATCAGATTTCTCCTTGTGATAGTGGGCGCAACGGCCCGATCTTTGTTTGGAATTTCCACGCAGTTCACGACTCGGTGGCTACCTACGCTGCCACCAACGCTACAAGGATTGCAATTCGCTAAACCTAGGGTCACAGTTTTACTTAATGTTCATCCAGGTAGAGCTTGCGGCAGGCCCAAGACATACCCACAAGGTGTCGTTGGCGGCGCCGCCGTTGGTTTGATTGGAGTACAAACTTCCCACAGGACAGCCTCCGCTCGCCGTTGTTGGCGTGCCACTTCCGGTGAGCCAGGTTGGAGCCACAGTCGTCGAGGTGGACGCTGGGCTATGCGAAGAAGTTGTGAAACGCGAAATCCCTGCATTCGTCGTGGTATCGCCCAGGGCATACGTTCCGACAGTAACTGGGGTCATGTTGGTGATGGGCGGGCCCTGAAAAATTGTGTCGGTAACGTCGTCTTCCAGGGCGTTCGTGATACCGCCGCCACCATTGGTGTGCTCCGTAAGCAGGCCAAAGATGGTCTGATCGCCCACCGTTATTGTGCTTCGGCTTGCGCACGGCGACGTGCTCGGTGAGAAGGAACCGCAGATTTCAACAAGGTTCATGACGGGCCCAGCTCCGTCGCCTGCGTCGTTGTTGACGAGCGTATTGCCGTACACGTTCACGTCCGATTCGGTTCCAATGGCAATGCCGTCATAGAAGCCCTCGACGTGGAGGTCCTCGATGCTGTTGCCAGACCCGTTCAGCCGGATGCAGACGGCCGGATCCGTACTGTTCGAGCCTCCGCCACAACTCGATGTTTCCTTGCACACACAGGTCATGCCGTGGATGCCATGGGTCGAGGATGCTTCAAGATCGACGCATTCCCCTTGTTTATAGGGTTGGCAGGTTAGATTCGAATACGGACCCGAACCCTGCGTCGCAGTGGCAGCGGCTATGTACAGTGCCGCGCTCGCTCCCGTACCCTGGAAATGCGTAAAAGTTACGTGGTCCACATAGCTCAAGTCGCCAGCGTACTGGTTCGATATCCCCGGCACCGTCAGCTCGTTTCCATCGAGGATCAATTGTTCAACAGATACACCAGAACAGGCGGCCGTGCAGAACTGAATCATCACCGCCAGGCCAGAAGCTCCCGCCTTCAGAGTACTTCCAACGTTGTTGGTTTCGTTATTGATCTCGCCAATGACTTTGGTTTGCCCAGGCAGTACCCATGCAGCGCTGGCCGAGGTGATGGTGATCGTGCCCCCTGGCAGCAAGACGGTGGAGGGAACAGTTACGCCGTTCCATGGATTGACCGAGCAGTTCATGGAAGAGTTCAAAGAGTTGATCCCGCGAGCATCCACAACCGCTCCAGTGGATGGGTAGTTATTGGTTAGAGCTGTGTTTATTCGCGTGCAAACGTCGGTTCCCGTTCCCGCAGCCCCGAAGAGGCTTGCATCGATGAAAGCGGACGAGGCCGCCATTGTTGTCGAACCGGAACAAGTCGCGTAGATAGTGTTATTCCCCAACTGTGGAGTCGGACAGGTTTGAGCCTCCGCCTGGGGGGAACGGAGCGAAAGCCCAGCCGCGAGAGCGGCGATGGCGATGCCGGAGAAGATACCACGCACCTCTGAGTTTGTGATCCTCACGTTATCCTCCTGAGAGTGTTGAATGTGTGAGTGAGCAAGAAAAGGCTCTGGTGATAGTTTTAAGCTGACTGCAGCGAGGCAGTAGGGTACATGAAATCCGGATGTGCAAAGAGGAAGGCTTGCTTTAGTTCGCGATTCGTAAAAAGCGAGGCAGCGCCGCCATTTAGCGGTTGGAAAACCTAAAGCACGATTTCCATCCCCTCAGCCGCCGCCCGCACTTTGGGATAGTAGTTGCGCGCTTCTTTCACGACTTTGTCGATGACAGCGTCGGTGTGCTCGGGATCGTGATGGAAGAGGATAAGTTCCTTAGCGCCGCTCTCCATCACTACGTTGACCGCTTCCCGCCAATGGCTGTGCCCCCAGCCGCGGCGGCGCGCTTCGTATTCCTCCGGAAGATACTGCGCATCGTAGATGAGGATGTCCGCCCCTTCGGCCAGCTTGCGCACGGCCTTGTCGAAGTCGGGATCGCCGGGCTCGTTGTCGGTGGCGTAGACCAGGATTCCATCTTTCGTCTCCAGCCGGAAGCCCATGCATCCCTGCGGATGGTTAAGCCACGCAGTCTGTAGCTGGACGCCGTCCTCGATCGTAATGCGGCCGCTCTCGATATCGTAGAAATCGCGTTGCGCCTTCATCTCGTCGATTTTTACCGGGAAGTAAGGCGCCGCCATCTGATCGGCCAGCACCTGCTTCAGGCTGCGCGTTCGTGCGGAACACTGAAAGTGGAAGCGGTTCTCCGCGTTGGCATATAAAGGCCGGAAGAACGGCATGCCCTGTATGTGGTCCCAGTGAAAGTGCGAGACGAAAACGTGCGCGGAAAACGGCCGCTCGCCGAATTCGCTTTGCAGTTGCTGGCCGAGCACACGGAATCCCGTGCCGCAATCGAAGATGTAGATGCGGTCGCCGAGGCGCACCTCGACACAGGAGGTGTTGCCTCCATACCGCATATTCTCGGGTTGTGGCGTCGGCGTGGAACCGCGCACGCCCCAGAACTTGATCCGCATAGGTTCGTGAACCGCACGAGGGCCCGATTGCCTGGTAACTTCCTTGTATCTTCCGATGATAGCGTGCGCCCGTCAATTGCCGGATTGGTTCACCCGGTTACTATATTGCAGACGGTTTCATGGGATAGCGAGAGTACGCTGGGCGCTGACCGCGCGAGTGGGGAGTCCGGCTAAGTTCCTTGTTTTAAAGTGCTTGAGCCAGAAACGAATCGAGGTCATCCCCGCCCGGCAGCGTCTACCCTATAATTTAAGCTCGCGGAGGCGGTGCCAATCTGTGCGTGCATCACCCTGAACGCAGCTTAATCTATCCCATGATGAACCCCGACTTTAAGGAATTCTCGCGCCTCGCGCGTTCGGCAACGCTGGTGCCGGTGGTGAAATCGGTGAGCGCCGACCTGCTCACCCCGGTATCCGCTTTCTTGACTATCGCGGAAAGAGAGCCGCACGCGTTTCTGCTGGAGTCGAACGAGCGCGGCGAGCAGATCGGCCGCTACACGTTCCTGGGAGCACGCCCTTACATGCGTCTGCGGGCGCGCGGCCCTGCCATCGAGATCGAACGTGGACGCCACCGCGAACGTCATGAAGGCAGCGTCTTTGAGTTCGTGAAGCTTTTGCTGAGCGAGCACCGACCGGCGACAATTCCCGGTCTGCCGCCGTTCACCGCCGGCGCCGTGGGCTATTTTTCCTACGACGCAGTGCGGCAACTGGAAAAAATCGGCGAACACGCCAAAGACGATCTTTTCATGCCGGATTGCGAACTGATGTTCTTCGACCGCCTGCTGGCCTTCGATCACCTGCGCCATCAGATCCACATCATGGCTGCGGCGGACGTTTCGCGGGAGAGTCCCCGGCACGCCTACGACCGCGCCGTGCGCGACATTGCCGCTCTCGAAAAGAAACTGGCTTCGGGGTTGCGCCCGGCGATGTGGCACAAATCCCCCAAAGCGAGGCCGGCAACGCTCAAGATCCATGCCGGAACTTCGCGCGCAAAATTTCTGCGCAGCGTCGAGCGCTGCAAGGAATACATTGCCGCGGGTGACATTTTTCAGGTGGTGCTGTCGCAGCGGCTCGACTTCATTCCTGGCATCGAGCCGTTCGACCTCTACCGCGCCCTGCGCCAGGTGAACCCCTCGCCCTATCTTTATTTCCTGCGAATGGGCGAGACGCAGATCCTCGGCTCTTCCCCCGAAATGCTGGTGCGTGTGACCGGACGCAAGCTGGAGTACCGTCCCATCGCAGGCACACATCCGCGCGGGCGCGACGAGGCCGAAGACCTGCGCCTGGAAGAGCAGATGCGCAACGACGAAAAGGAACGCGCCGAGCACGTCATGCTGGTCGACCTTGGCCGCAACGATCTTGGCCGCGTCAGCGAGTACGGCTCCGTGAAAGTAAAAGACCTGATGTACGTGGAGCGCTACTCTCACGTGATGCACCTGGTCTCGGCCCTGGAAGGCACGCTGCGCAAGGATCTCGGCGCAATCGACGCCTTTGCCGCATGTTTTCCCGCGGGAACGCTGAGCGGCGCGCCTAAAGTTCGCGCCATGCAGATCATCGAAGAGCTGGAACCCGTGCGGCGCGGCATCTACGGAGGGTCAGTGCTCTACGCCGATTTTGCCGGCAATCTGGATTCGTGCATCGGCATTCGCACTATGCTCATGCAAGGCAAGCGTGCATATTTGCAGGCGGGAGCAGGGATCGTCGCTGATTCTGACCCAGCCAGCGAGTTTCAGGAAAGCATCAACAAGGCGCAAGCGCTGTTAAGGGCGGTGGAGATGGCTAGGAGCGGAGATTAGCGGTCAATGGGCGACGGCAGATCGGCCTTGCGGGATCTCTGGAATCGCTATTCCGTGTTGAGACATGAGGATAATCCCATATGCGATGGGGACAATAACTGCCAACCCCGAGTTGTATGTAGCTGTGTGTTCCTCAACTTGCGCCAGTCTGGTCGCAGAGCACACACCGATCACGTGGCCCGTCGAGACACCATAAACCGGCCCACCGCTGTTTCCGTGATTGACACGCATGTCTGCCTCGTACAGATCGAAGGTTACACGCACTTGCAACTGGTCAGTCCCCGAGTTGAAGTAAGTTGGCAAGTCGAAATCTTTCGAACTGTGGACAGAAGCGACAATCCCACTGTTAGTGTCTAGGACGGTTTGTTCAAGAGGGTAACCGGAGATGGCTATCGACTCTCCCTCACGCAGCTTGCGGTCTGATAGCTGTGCAATTCCAGGTCGCTCCAGATCGACTTTCTTTCCATTCAGCGTGTATCCGGAGTCAATTGGCGTTCTGAAAGGATTTTGCGAGAGCTTCAATAGGGCTACGTCATGTGTTGCGTCTGACTGGACAACCTCGGCCCCCACGAAAGTGAAATTACGTCTCGTGTGAGTCTGGTCCGTCACCGTGTGGACGACCGGGAAACCGACGGTTAACTGCTGTCGTGCCAGGGGCAGTAGCTCGTTCTCCGTTGTGCTTTGAACAGATGTGGCACACGGCTCCACAACGTGTGCTGCTGTCAGGGCAAACCCTCCCTCGCTGACTAAGAAGCCTGTCCCTCCAAAACGCCTTACCTCCATCCCGTACGAGCACTCTCTAACAACCCGAACGACTGCAGAGCGCACCCGGTCGATTGTGTCCGGGAGACTCTGGGATACGCCGTATGGCACACTCGACCAGCTGACGGGCAGCAGGATCGCCGTTAGCACGAACCGCAGAACGATCTTCTCCGTCGGCTTATCGAGTTTCATGTCCATATCCTCTTAGTCCGGCTTCAGCACTCGACAGTAGCTAGTTCCTGACCGTCATGGTCTCGGAGTCAGCGGCCTTCTTACCAGTAACTCCTTCCAACGCAGCTAGAATTCCTCGATAGTCGTTCTTGTCACATTGGATTGCGAGCCCGCCTTTCTTGTCGCCGTCGGCCCACGTCAAGCCCACGAAGTGCTTCTTAGACTTCGTAAGTGCCATCAACCCACCAATGCCAAAGGAGACGACAGCCAAGCCGATCGCAGCGCCCACGCGGCGATGAACGTCCTGTCCGTAGGTTATCTCGGTCACAGCGAGTGCGGGAATGACTAACACGTCTTGCTTGTTCTGCGTAAACCGAATTTGATTCGAGTCTATGTGGATCTTCAGACTAGCTCCGGTTTTGATTCCTTGTACTGAGCCCCCGTCGTAAGAGACTCCGTAACCGCTGTCTCCGCCAAACGCCATGGTTGAAATCGCGACGCAGAGTAACAACACAAGTGTTTTTTTCATGGGTGCCTTTCTTCTGGCTTGAGTGTGCCCTGGCGAGCTGTTTCAGGAGTGTGACATCCGTCACAGGGCCCGTGTGGATTTCCCAGAATGGCAGTGATCAGTAGCAGTTGTCAGCGGCAAGATACTTACCGCTTGCCTGTCAGAAGACTCTGGTCAGATTTCACTAAAAGGAAGGTTCGACCACTGCCAGAAAATTCTCCACGAGGTTTTTCCCCGCATCCGTCAGCACGCTCTCCGGATGAAACTGCACTCCCTCCACGGCAAACTTCCTGTGCCGCAATCCCATGATGGTGCGGCTTCCATCTTTCTCCGTCGTCCAGGCGCTGACTTCCAATTCCTCCGGCAGATCTTTTTCTTCCACAATCAGCGAGTGGTAGCGCGTGGCCGTCATGGGTGTGGGCAGACCGCGGAAGATGCTTTTGTTATCGTGCATGACCGCGCTGGTCTTGCCGTGCATCAGGTGAGGAGCTCGCACCACCCGGCCGCCAAAAGCCGCGCCGATGGCCTGATGTCCCAGGCAGACTCCAAGGACGGGCACTTTACCCGCGAAGTGCCGGATCAGATCAATGCTGATGCCTGCGTCCTGCGGCGTGCATGGACCGGGAGAGATCACGATGCGCTCCGGCTTCATAGCTTCAACTTCAGCCACCGTCACTTGATCGTTGCGGCGAACCTCAACCCGCGCCCCGAGTTCCCCGAGATACTGAACCAGGTTATAGGTAAATGAATCGTAGTTGTCGAGAACGAAGACCACAGACTAAAGCACCGTCCGACCTCCAGTTTACACGCAGGTTGCAGCTGGTAACACGAGCCATGCCGCCGGAGGAACTAGATCGATTGGCGTGGCGCGCTATGGCTGGATGGTAACAAGCGCCGCACTGACAGACGGAAGAGCGATCGTATACACGCCGCCAGCCGGTTGAGTGATCTCCGCATACGCCGTTCCTTGCGCCGTCCCGTCCACGCTGCCGTCGAACGTCTGCCCACCCAGAGTCACGCCTGTAGTTGAGGAATAGGACGGCGCCGTCAGCCGGGTCACGGTGGCCTGCTGGTATCCGCTGAGGGCGACGGAAACCGGGCCGCTCGCGCTTTGGTCTTTGTTCAATAACAGGAGACGAATTGTCTGATTTGCGTCGATCGTCGCCCATGCTTTGATGTTCGCCTGTGTGGTGAGTGTGACCGGCAATAACTGCGCGTTATTCTGAACACTCTGCGCAAACAGCAGGAGCCCGTAGTAGAGCGGGTTGATGTTCCGGACAGCATAAGTCGTCACGCCGTTGCCGCCGACGGTAGGCGTGAAATCGAATGGCGTGTAGGCATTCGGTGTGTTCGGATCACCGGGTGCGAAGAAGTTGACACCGCTGACTCCCACATTGGCGTACGAAAACGAGATATCCATGGCCCACAGGGCCGAACTGAAACTGTTACTCACGCCCACCTGGCCGCCGCAGTTGATGGAGTTGAGCTCGCCAATCCGGAACGGGATTCCCGCCTGCTTCGCCGCAGGCAGGTACGGCGGTATTCCCACTGGGCCGGTGAGAGGCTGCGTGTCCCCATCGACAGCCGGTTCGGTGAGCAGATAGTCGCCCGGTTCCGTTGATCCGTTACAGGCTGTTCCGGAGTAGTGATGGACCGTCACGATTGCGATGGTTGACGCCTGCGTCGAGATGAAGGAGTCCAGGTTATTCATGAAGGCGGAACTCAACCCGGCCCAGACAGGAGCGGACAGCTTGATGCCGCCGGAGGCGGAAACCAGGGCCGGAGCAAACTCCTGATACTGCGCGAGGTAGTCGCTGTAATCGGCTTCATAAAGATCAGGTTCGTTTCCCAGTTCGATAGCCTGCAACTGATTGCCTGGCAAGCCTGCCACTAATTGTTCCGCTTCGCCCGTCGCGGTCGCCACATCATCGTCCACAAAGTCCACCCCCGCGAAAAACTGCGCGCCGAGATCCCTGCTCACCTGGGAAAGAGCCGACAGGTTGCCGGCACTGTAGACATCCGAATTCCCGCCGTCGGCCAATTCTCGTATCAGCAGAGGAGCATTGCCGTACTGTGCCAGGTTCCTGAGCAGTTGCTCGTAAATCGGGTTGACGTTCGTCGAGGAAGTTCCCACCATGGCAAGCGTATCTCCCATTGTTTGCCCGATGCTCAGGAAGTTTGCCGGGATCGGCTCGGTCGCTGACATCGCATCGACCTGTACGCCGGCGATTTGAGATGCCGGCGTCACGGTGACCGTTGCGCTCTGTTGGGCGGATCCGCTCGCATTCGTCGCTGTAAGCGTGTAGGTGGTCGTCGCCGCCGGCGTCACAACAACGGAAGCTGAAGATGTCGCTGGCGCCGCAGTTACATTGCTTAGCTGCACGGACATGGCGCCGGTTACTTGCCACGCCAGGGTACTGATCTGCCCTGACGTGATTTCAGCCGGACTGGCGGCGAAAGCGGTTATGACCGGGGCGGATGAGGTTTGCTGCGAAGCCGCACCACCGCCGCAACCAGCGAGAAAAATTGCAAGAAACAGTAAAGCGGCCGCCGAAAGCCCCGCGCGCACATGGAATAAATTCACTCTCGACAAAGAGCACCCTCGCAGCCTGGATAGCCGAACACGTCGGTTACTCCCTGAGTTTCGCGAAGACCTTCTCCGGCTCAGCCAGAGAATTTGAAACAGTTAATTCTAATCCCGCTCCCCGCCCCAACGTGCCACTCGACTCCCCAAGGGTGGTATTGACGGGACACACCGTTAACCGTCATTCTTTCAGCATACGTTGGAAGCATAGGTCTGACGCCACTTCATTAGCTTGGAGAAACGCATGGCAGAAGCCCAGCAGGAGAAAAGGGCTGCACGACGTTTCGCGCTCCGGATTCCCGTAGCCGTCGCCCGCGACGAAAACTCAAACCACAACGAATCAGCTCAAATCCGCGACGTGAGCGCGCGCGGCGTTAGCTTCTATTTGGATTCGCCCATCGCGCAGGGTTCGCCGATCGGCTTCACCCTCACGCTCCCGCCCGAAATCACTTTGACCGAAAGCATTCGCGTGCAATGCAAGGGCCGCATCGTGCGGGTAGAGGACGCGGCCAACGATGGCAAGATGGCCGTGGCCGCGGTGATTGAAGAGTACGAATTTCTTCCCGGAACCTGAAGCCGAAGCGGCCCGCGCTTCCCATTCTTCATGAATCACCTGCGCGAGGGAGTCTCTGATTGCCCTTGCCGCCCTTCTCCACGTTTCCCACAAATGATAAGGTTCCTTTTAGAAGGTTCTAAGGGGATTTCTTTGCCACGACCCGGCGTCCAATTGGTTTGTGTTGCGCTGCTGGCATGGCTGGTGGTCCCTGAGGCGATTGCACAAGACGCCGTGCCGGATGCAACTCACCAAGGGTCCAGCGTCCCCAACCCCGTGGCCGCAGTTGTAACCAGTGTTCGCGTTGTACACGAGCGCGGCGTTCCTGCGCTCGAAGTTCTCTCCACCCGCCCCGTTGTGCCAACGATTCAGCTTCTCGGCTCACCCCCGCGCTTGGTCATCGACCTGTCCAATGCTCGCTCGGGACTGCGCCATAAGAAGATTCCGGTACTGCAGGAAAACATTCTGGCCATCCGCACCGAGCAATTTCAAAAGGACCCTCCCATCACGCGGATCGTCCTGGACCTCCTGGCTTCCTACGGTTACACCTGGGATGAAGCCGGAAATCGCCTCATGGTGCGTTTAAAGCCTGCCGGGGATTCGAACCCAGACCCGAAGACCGCCAGCAAGAAGTCGCCGTTCCAGCCGCCGGCCGTGCTGTCGCTGGCCCCAGCCTCAGCCCCCGAGATTGTGCCCGTGGCCGGCGCTGCTGGCGACATCACGCTCGCCGGGAGCCGGATCGCTGCGGGATCGTCTCTGACCGCCGGCACCGATACCGCAGTCCTGCAATTGTCCAGAGGCGGCGAGGTCCGTATCTGTCCCGGCACAACCATCTCGGTTACGCCTTCGAAGAATGCCAAAGACCTGATGCTGGGTATGAGCACCGGCGCGCTGGAGACGCATTACGTGCTCGACGCCTCCGCCGATACCGTGCTCACTCCGGACTTCCGCATCTTATTTGCGGGGCCGGGAGAATTCGA